>NBJMR02800__coassemble_1513_pt1 | contig 33581 bp, 32 predicted proteins | sample NBJMR02800__metabat2_low_PE_040 | metagenome-assembled genome bin NBJMR02800 | reverse complement strand
AATATGACTTCTATCTGGGAAATCTGTATGGGCTGAAACTCAACCAATATAGTTATGATAAACTGATGGAACCGGAAGTAAACTGTATTATCATGAATAAAAAAAATCCGTTGGCCCAGAAGAAAAGCGTCAGCTTTGAAGAATTAAAAAATGAAGTATTCTTTAATTTTAATGAAAAGGTTGATAGTATGAAGAAAGATATTCTGGTGCAGATGAGCAGACAAGTAAATTATATTCCCAAGACAATAGAGGGGGATTATCTTTTGCGCGTTAAATGGCTGAAAGAGAATAAATGTATTGCATTGGGAACAGATGTAGGATTTAAGTATAATTATCCAGACAAAAAGGATCTGGTGGCGGTGAAGCTGAAAGATGATATTATGCCGAAGCGGATGCAGGTGATTGCCTGGAATTCAGAGCTGGAATTAGTGGATGAGAGGAAAATATTCCATGATTTTATGATTCGTGTGACAGGAGAGCACGAGGCGAGAATTGATATGTAGAAAACGATACCTGGCTGAAAGCAGAGCAATCAGCCAGGTATCGTTTTCCTGCAACACGGATCTTTTCCGGATGGGTTCTTTTGTTGGGGACAAATCCTAAAAGGAAGTTATTTTAAATACCGGTCAAAAAATTCCACCACGATCTTCTTCGTCTCCGGCTGGAAGAATTCCGGAGTGCCGTGGCCGGCGTGTCTTAAGATGTAAAGGTCCGCCCGGTCTTCCATTCCGGCATCGCAGATCTGCTGGTAGAATTCCTCGCTGATGGAGGTGGGAACCAGGGGATCGGCGTCGCCGTGCATGATCAGAATGGGAGCCATCTTCGGGGAGATGTAGTATTTTACACAGGCGGATTTGGCCCGCTCTTTCATGGTGGCCGGGTCGCCGCCCATGATGGCGCCGGCGTGGGTGTCCTCCACCGTCTTCCATCTGTGGTTGGGATCCTTCATGGCGATCTCGTCCGCTTCCATCAGCTTCACGAAGTCCACCGGTCCGAACATGTCGTAGGTGGCCTGGACGTCGGAGGAGAAGCCGGCCCATTCTTCCGTGTCAAAGCCTTCCGCGTTCATGCCGGCCATGGCGCTTAAATGACCGCCTGCAGACCGTCCCATGATGCCGATCCGGTCGGGATCGATCTCGTATTTGTCTGCGTTGGCCCGGAGGAAGCGGATGGCGGTTTTCACATCCTTGATCTGCTCCGGCCATTTGGCCTGGGCGCTGCTGCGGTAGTACATGGAAGCGACCACATAGCCTTCCTCCACCAGATACTCGCACTCGGCGGCCATCAGGTTTTTGTCGGCGCCCCGGTATCCGCCGCCGGGAACCCAGAGAATGGCGGGCTTTAAATATTTTTTCCGGTCCTCGCCTTCGCAGCCGGCGGCCATGCGCATCTCGCTGTTGCCGTTCTGCAGCATAATGGACATTTCCAGATCCAGCATATTGCCGTCCAGATCCGGTCTCCTGGAGTAGACGATGCTGTCAATAAAGTTTACGCTGGGGCGTTTTCTGCCAGGGTCAATGGTGTATCTCATTTTTTCTTTTGCCTCCCTTTTCAGTTATGTGTGTTTGACAGTTACATAATCGGATAGAAAATATTAGCGCTGATAATCAGGCTGACCACCAGGATTACGATCAGCGGCAGGGTGAATTTCATGGTTTTCATGGGGTTGTGGTTGCCCATTCCGAATCCCATGATGGCGGCTGAGCTTCCGGTGGGAAGGACGAAGGCCATCATCCAGGCGGTGGCGGCGACTACCAGAACCACATTGCGGACGTTGTATCCGCCTGCGATGGCAGTGGAAGCCGCGATAGGAATCAGCACGGACATGGTGCCCATGTTGTTCATAAAGTTGGTCATGACCGTAGCCACCAGGCAGAACACAATCACTACCATAAGTCCGCTGGGATTGCTGCCAAGGATCTTTAATACGCCCTGGCCGATGAGCTTGTCCACTCCTGTGGCGGAGAGGGCACTGGACATGGTCTGCATTCCGATTACCATAAATATCATATCAGAACTTAAGGTAGCTGTAACCTGTTTTACAGGAAGAACTTTAAAAAGAATCATAACCAGGACACCGGCGGCCGGGATGATGTTGGAAATATTGCTGCCCACCACATCCTGGAACATGAAGCCTACGGTCACGGCGATGAATACGGCCCAGATCACCGCTTCTCCCACAGGGCTTAAGGGCGGCTCGTCCTTTTTCTGAGCTCCGGCAGGAGCGGCGGCCTCGTTCATCACGGTCTTGGGAATCAGCCGGTAAAAGAGCAGACAGTAAACGGTGCCGATAATGGACGGGATGATTCCCACCTTCAAAAAGTCTGCCGTGGAAAGCATGTTTTCCGGTCCTCCGATTCCGGAGTACAGGGAGTTGATGATGCCGGTCATGGCTACGCCCATGCCGATGGGGATTCTGGATACCCAGAGACAGTTCATGACTGCCACCACGAAGAATATGCGTCCCGGCTGGATCTCGCTGTCCGAATCAAGGGCCTGTACCAGCAGAATCATGATGGAAAGGCAGGCGGTAGATCCCATAAACTGGGATAACAGGATGGTAAAGCCGAAGATGATGAGCAGAAGAAGAATTCCTTTCGTTCCCTTCATCTGCTGCATTTTTGACTGAAGTTTCTTGATAAAGCTCAGTTTTCCCAGAGCTGAGGCCACCACGATCATACAGGCGACCATGATACAGTTGCCGCTGGACATGCTGGCGAAGGATTCCTCGATGGTAAAAACACCGGTCAGAACAAGCGTAACGCAGCAGATCATTCCCGCCACGCCGTAGGGAATCACATGGGTCAGCAGGGCTATTACCACAAATACCAGCAAAAGCAGCACGATAATCATATCCATTGTCATGATTCGTTTCTCCTTTGTAAATCACATTATTTTGTTATCGTTCTAATCACCCGGTGCTTTAGATACTTTCATTATAAAATCCGGGTTTCGTCTGGACAAGCGGATTAATTTTATATTATGATTAAGAAAAACTTATACCATAGGAGGACGGCCATGCAGACGAGACAGCTCAATTATATGGTGGAGATTGCCAGGCAGCAGAGCCTTTCCGGGGCGGCGCGGGTGCTGGGGATTTCCCAGCCGGCCCTGAGCCAGTTTGTGGCTGCGGAGGAAAAAGCTCTGGGAGTTTCCCTGTTTTTTTCTTATCAGAACAAGATGTATCCCACTCCGGCGGGGATGATCTACATCAACGCCGCAGCGGAGATGATCCGGATCAGAGAGCAGACTTACCGGAAGATTCGCTCTTACAAGGCGGATTCTTTAAAACAGATCCGGATTGGCGTGTCAGATCATGCTGCCAGAAAAATGACGGCGAAGGCAGTTCCTGCGGTATTTGGCCATTATCCCGACGCGGCGGTGATACCGGTGAAGGGGACGGATGTCTGGCTGGAGAACCAGCTGCGGCAGGGAAAGCTGGAGATGGCGGTTCTGGGGTACGATCAGGCCCAGATTCCCCACGGCGGGTTTTATCAGTTTGCCAAAAGAGAGCTTTACGTGCTGATTCCGCGGGAGTTTAAATTGTCTTATCCCCTTCTGGAGAGCAGCCAGCATCATGAGTACATTTCCCTGGAGGAGCTGAAAAATTTCCCGTTTATTTTTCCGGAGGAGGACACCCTGGAACGGAGGATCGCGGATGAACTGTTTTCCCAGACCGGTTATGAGCCAAATGTAATTTACACGGCCTCTGATCTTTACGTGTCCCTGGAGCTGACATCCGCCGGTTTTGGGATTTCCTTTCTGCCGAAACGACTGGCTGAGCAGGCAGATCAGAGCAAAGTCCGGATCTTTTCCCTGCTTCAGCGTCCGGCAGCCTTCTATGGCGTTACATTAAGGCAGGAAAAGGAACCGGATGAGGTGGAGCAGCTTCTGATCTGCTGCATTCTTCAGGAGGCGATGAAGGAAGAGGGGGACGCTCTCCTCTACAACGGAGAGTCCAGAAGGCTGATGGAGCGGTACGCCGGGAAGGAGGGGTATCTGTGGACACAAAGCAGCTTGAATATATAATCGCAGTGGAGGAGGAAAAGAGTATTTCCAGGGCAGCGGAGCGGCTGTTTATCACTCCATCTGCCCTGAGTCAGCAGCTGAAAAACCTGGAAACGGAACTGAATACCAGATTGTTTGTGAGAAGCAGGCATGGTATGAGCCTGACTCCGGAGGGAAATCTCTACCTCTCCGGGGCGAAAGCCATGCTGGCCGTTAAAAACCAGGCTCTCGAAAAGATCCGGTCCCTGGAACAGGACCGGAATCAGGTGATTTCCATTGCCCTGAATCGGAATTTCCATACGTTTTTCCGGACTTATATTGAGTCTGAATTTGAGAACCGTTTTCCCTACATCGGTCTCCAGCCGGTGCTGGTTGCGGACACCTCCGCGAAGGAGGAGGTGCTGAAAGGAAACGCGGATATAGGCTTTATCATTGCCAGCGGTGTGACTGCCTCATCCCTGGAGAGCATTCCCCTTCAGCGGGAGCCTCTCCATCTGGCGTTCCCCAGGAGGATTGCCGAGAGCCTTCCCCCGGGTTATTCTTTCGAGAGCCTGGTAAAGGCCCTGGAACCGCTGGGCTACCTTTCCGCTCCCCTGGCCATGATCCGCAACGCGGACCGATATTATCTCCGGTGTGCAGGGCTCGATCCTGAGACACTGTGCTACACCACATCTTATTCCAATCTGAGAAAACTGCTGAACCGTCAGTTTGCTTACGGGGTGATTCCGGCAGGATTCATAGATAAGACGGATACCTTTGCCCATGTGCCCATCCGTCCGGCGGCCTACTATACCCTGGAGATCGTGTTCAGCAGTTCTCTGTATATGACGCCGGAGATCCGGGAGCTGATCCTCATGTTCCTGCGGTTATTTGACCGGGACGCCGGTGGGAAGAGTATGCTGGAAGCTCTGGAACACGGTTAATTCAAAATATAATGAAAATCATTATCAAAAATATTGACATTAACTCCCGGATATGATATTCTGCAATATGAAATTAGTTACAACTAACCATAAAAGACAGAATCGGAGGATGGAAATGACTGCAGCCACGTTTGAACGACAGCTTGCCCAGCACTGCTCACCGGCGATTGCGGGGATAAAACCGGCCAATATCATCACCTTTCCGGTAAAAGAGGGAGAGAAAGGGCCCGGGATCAGCCGGCTGGCGGCCGGCTATGACAGGTATTTGAAAAAACGGGATCTGAGATTTCAGATACTCTGCGAATGCCCCGGCAGGTGCCTGCTGATGGTATACCGCCCGTCGCTGCTGGAGCGGCATTTGAGGCAGCCACAGGTCCGGGAAATACTTGTTCGGGAAGGCTATGACACAGAATCTCTGGAGAATATGGTGGGACAGCTGGCCGGCAGGGTCGGCAGGTCCGGATCCTGTGAATTTCCCCATGAGATCGGCCTGTTTTTGGGCTATCCGGTGGAGGACGTGGTGGGTTTCATGGAAAACCGGGGGAAGAATTATCTCTACTCCTGCTACTGGAAGGTGTATTCCGATGTGGAGCGGGCGAAAGCCTGGTGCAGTCAGTGGGAGAGAGTCCGGGACGGTCTGGTGAAGGTGGTGGACTCCGGGGTGAGCATCTCTGAGATGCTTCATGCAGGAGTCGTGGCCTGAATATAAACGCGATAAAAGCGAGGAGGAAACAGCATGAAAATTGGAGTGATTTACTGGTCTGGAACAGGCAATACGGAGATGATGGCAAACGCGGTGGCCGACGGCGCCAGAGCGGCGGGAGCTGAGGTGGATGTGATGACCGTTTCCGAGACGGACGCGGCCGGCGCCCTTTCCTATGACGCCCTGGCCCTGGGATGCCCGGCCATGGGAGCGGAGCAGCTGGAGGAGAGCGAGTTTGAGCCCTTCTTCGCCGAGCTGGAAGGCAGCCTCAGCGGAAAGAAGGTGGCCCTGTTCGGTTCCCACGAGTGGAGTGAGGAAGGACAGTGGATGGACGAGTGGACGGAGAGGACGCTGGGAGACGGCGCGGTTCTCTGCGGCGGAGTGGGACTTAAGATTTATTCCACTCCCGATGAGGACGGCCTGGAAAAATGCAGGGAGCTGGGAAAAGCTCTGGCGTCCATGTAAAGACGGGGAACTCCTTCGGAGACGCAGTTCAGAGAGACTGCGGTCCGGGGGAGTTTTTTTCATGGGAAATTTCGTTCTGACATTGACAGAAGTATTAATATATCCATATAATAGTCCCTGTAAATACTAAATGAAAGAGGGGAAACGGGGACGCTATGGAACAGTCATTTGAAAAATTTCAGCGGGATTTTTATTCCATCTGGAGCAGGGTAAACCTTCTCTACAGCCGGTGGGCGGAACAGATCGGGGTCAGCTACGGGGTTTTGGTAGTGCTTTACGGGCTGGACGTGCACGGAAGCATGACCCAGAAAAATATCTGTGATTTTTATGGCCTGCCCAAGCAGACGGTGAACGGCGCGGTCCGCGGCCTGGCCGCGGACGGGTATGTGGTGCTGGAAAAAAGCCGGGAGGACAGACGGGAAAAACTGGTGGTTCTCACAGATAAAGGGAGAGCCTATGCCAGAGAAAAACTGAAGCCCATTTATGAGGGAGAACGGTACGCCTATTCCATGATCGGCGGCGGAAAGGTTTTCCAGATGCTGGATGTGATGGATGCCTTTCATACACTGATGAAAAAGCGGATGGAGGAGGAGTCATGAGTCAGTTTCGCGTATTTGCCGAGTATGTGGTTCCGTCTGTGCTGGCCTATGCCCTGGCGGGGGTTTATGCCATTGTGGACGGATTTTTTGTGGGACACAGTATGGGGGATGCCGGTCTGTCCGCCATCAACATCGCTTTTCCTGTGGTTACTCTGATGCAGTCCATTGGAACCGGGATCGGAATGGGAGGAGCCGTTTTGTGGACGGTGAGAAAGAGTGCGGGGGATCTGGAGACGGCGGAAAAATATGTGCGGGTCACATGGGTTCTGCTGATTGCGGCCAGCGCCGCCGTCACCGCGGGCCTGCTTCCGTTTACAGAGCAGATTATGAGGCTTTTCGGCGCGGAGGGAGAGATCCTCAGACTGGGAAAAGAATACCTGAACGTGATTGTGCTGGGGGCCGGATGTCAGATCCTGGCCATGGGAATCGTCCCCATGATTCGAAACAATGGAAGCTCCTTCTTTGCCCTGGTCGTCATGGTGTCCGGCTTTCTGACCAATATTTTTCTGGATTATCTCTTTGTGTGGGTTCTGGAAATGGGGACGGAGGGGGCGGCCATAGCCACCATCCTCGGCCAGATGGTGACAACGGTGCTGTCGGTGATTTACCTTTTTGTCCGCAGGCTTCCGGTGCTAGGCTCCTTGTCCGGCTTCTTTCCCATGGCGGGAAAGATTGGAACCATCGGCATCGCCCCCTTTGGACTGACTCTTTCGCCCATGATCTCTCTGACCTTTATCAACCGTTTTTCCATGGCTGAAGGAGGGGCGGCGGCGGTGGCCTGCTACGCCTGCATTGCCTATGCGCTTACCATCGTGCAGGTTCTGATGCAGGGCGTGGGAGACGGCAGTCAGCCGCTGATGAGCCGGTACTATGGAGAAGGGCGGTATTTACAGGTGAGAGAAGTCCGGAAAATGGCCTATGTGTCCATAGTCGTTCTGGCGGTGGTCTGCAATGGAATCCTGTTTTTGACCCGGTGGCGTCTGGGGGATCTGTTCGGGGCGTCGGAGAGCATCCGGATCATGGTGGGGGAAGTGCTGCCTGTTTTTCTCATCGGGTTGGTTTTTTACGGTTTTTCCCACATCACCACCTCCGGCTTCTACGCCACAGAGAAAAACCTCTATTCTTATATCTGCGTTTACGGGGAACCGGCTTTTCTGCTGGCCCTGCTGTTCCTTCTCCCGGCATTCTGGGGGCAGTCCGGCGTGTGGTGGAGCGTGGTGCTCTCCCAGGTGCTGACGGCGGTGCTGGCGCTGTTTTTAAAGGCCAGAGAAGACCGGAACAGCCCAGAGGAACAGAGATGAAAAAATTGTCAAAATATTTCTTCTATGGTATGATTGGCGGTGTAACGAGGAGGATATGGAAATGACGGAGAGCGGCAGAAAAAAACTGATCATTGACACAGACTGCGGGTCGGACGACGCCATGGCCATTGCCATGGCTTTAAATGATCCGGCCTATGAGATCCTGTTTTTCACGGTGGTGTCGGGGAATGTGGATGCCGCCCAGGCGGCGCAGAACACGCTGCTGACCATCGAGCGGGCGGGAACCTACGAGCCGCCGGTGTACGTGGGGGCGGAGAAAATGCTTTTAAAGGAGCTGGCCTTTGCCTATGAGACCCACGGCATGGACGGAATGGGAGATCTGGGGCTGAAGCCGGAGCGGCTGCTCCCGGCAGAGGGAAATGGTGTTCTCTGCATGCTGGACGCCTTAAGAAACAGCGAAAAAGGGGAGATCGACCTGGTGACCCTGGGGCCTCTCACCAATCTGGCTCTCGCCATACGCCTGGATCCGGAGGCGGTGAAAAAAGCCGGCCGCGTGACAGTCATGGGAGGCGCCGGCTTCGGCGGAGGAAATGTGACGGCCGCGGCGGAGTTTAATATCTGGCAGGACGCGGAGGCGGCAAAGATCGTGCTGGAGGCGGAGCTTGACCAGCTCATGCTGGTGGGCTGGGACGCCTGTCTGGGGGAGAGCATGCTGACGCCGGAAGACATTCACCGCATTGAGAAGGGCAGCAGCCTGGGAAAATTTGCCATGGAGATCAACCGGGTGCTCATGGGGCTGAACCGGGAACGGTTCGGCATGGACTGTCTGGATATGGCGGATCCGGCGGCCATGGCGGCGGCCCTGTGCCCGGACTGCATCAAAACCTGTGAAAAGTACTGGTGCGAGGTCGATGTTTCCCCCGGTCCGGGCTACGGGAACGTGCTCATCGACCGGTACGGATTTTCCGGGAAAGAGCCCAACGCCTGGATCTGCAGCGAACTGCGGGCGGACCGGTATAAAGAATACATTTTCCGGACTCTGGGAGTGTGAAATGAGATACTTGTATATTGGGGAAATTGCGGAGTTGCTGGGCGTCAGCAAGGATACTATCCGCATTTATGAAGAACAGGGGCTGATCTGCCCGGAGAGGGATGAAAATGGCTTCCGCCGGTATACCCTGGCGGATCTGGACCGCCTGATTCCTGTGAAATTTTACCGGGAGAACGCCTTTCCCATGAAAGATCTGAAGCGGCTGATGGTTCAGAAGACCCGTCTCTCCAGCCTGGAGCTTCTGGAGGAACAGATAAAGGCGGAACGGCTGGAGCTGCTGCGCCACAAGCGGAACGTGGAGCGGCTGGAGCTGGCCAGATCCTATTACCGGATGGAGTCTGATCATTTTGAACTGTGTACGGTGGAGAATGTTTACCGGGTATCAGAGAAGCGGGAGGACTATTTTGACACGGTCATGGACTGGTTTCAGGCGGGAAAAGAGGATCCGGACAAGATCATCTGCTATTTAAACGGGGAGTACGATCTGGCGGAGTCCCTGGACCGGCCTCAGAGGTGCTATCTCATACTGAAAGAATCGGAGGCCGTTTATCTGCGCAGACAGGATCTTATGAGAGGGGCGAAGCTGCTGCCCGGCGGGCCGGCCCTTCGGGCGGTTATCCATGCAGAAAGGCAGTTTCCGGAGCGGGAAACTCTGGAAACTGCCTGCAGATGGGCAGAGAACCACGGCCTGAAGCTTCTGGGAAACGCCCACGCCCACAATCTCTGTATGTCGGAAGAAGACGGACAGCCCAGGTATGCCCTGGAGGTGGTGCTTCCTCTGGCAGGTGATCCGGACACTTCCGGAATCAATAGCTGACGTAGCGGATGCCCCGGGCCAGAGAGCCGTCGCTGTTCCACTCATTGTATACATAGGGAGCGGCGCCCTCTGTGCCGTTCTCTGTGAAAATATAGGTGGTTCCGTGGTAGTCGGAAGCTCCCGTTATCAGGGAGCAGTTGTCTTTGCTGAACTTATACACATTTCCGTTGATTTTCATGATGCCTTCGTTGAGCTCTCCCGTATCGCTGGCGAAATACCAGGTGTTGTCCCGCTGGATCCAGCCGGTGCGCATGATGCCGTCGTCTCCGAAATAGTACCACTGATCCTTTTCTCTGAGCCATGTATTGCGGTAGTCGGAGCCGTCTCCGTGCTGATATTTGTAGCCCTGAGGCGTGTGCACCCAGCCTGCGGCAAGGGCGGGAACGGCGTTTGCCGCCGCGAGAGCGAGAGTCAGAACTGCTGCCGCGATCTGTTTTCTTTTCATGAAAATATACCTCCTGTTGTGAAATCTGACATAATCAGAATAGCCTATGGACCAGGTCTACAGGCAAGGAAAGTAAGGAAGTCGTAAGAGACTGTAATCGATTTGAAAGAAAGAGGGAGAATGAGTATGCCGATAGGATTGCTGAGTAACTGCGGCGCCGTGTTTGTGGGGGGACTCATCGGCACGGCCTGCGGAAAATATCTGACAGATAGAATGAAAGAAGTGATCACCGTGGTTTTCGGGTTGTCCGCCGTGGCCAACGGGATCGTCTCAATTATAAAAGTGGAATCCATGCCTCCCGTGATCATGGCCATGATCGTGGGAACCTTTTTTGGGGAATTATTTCAGCTGGAGAGACGGGTGAGAAGCGGCCTTCACGGGGCGCTGGAACGGGTTCCCATCTCCACCGACCGGATCGACATGGATGAATACGTGACCATCGTGGCCATCTTCTGCGCCAGCGGGTTTGGAATCTACGGGGTGCTGATGGAGGGAATGTCGGGAGAATCTTCCATCCTGCTGTCAAAAGCGGTGATGGACCTGTTTACTGCTCTGATCTTTGCCGGCGCCATGGGGGCGGCGGTAAGCCTGGCGGCAGTGCCCCAGCTGATTGTGTTTCTGATTGTCTTCGGACTTTCAAAGCTGGTGGTTCCCCTGACCACCCCGGAGCTGTTAAATGATTTCATGGCCTGCGGCGGCATTCTCACCGTGGCGGCGGGCCTGCGGGTGAGCAAGATCAAGGACAGCCCCATCATCAATATGCTGCCGGCTCTGATTTTTGTCATGCCTTTCAGCAGTTTGTGGGGGATGGTGTTTTAATTAAGCAAGCAGGGAGAAAACGTCACTCCGTCTTCAGCCATTTCATCCCGTTCATGATGATCTGTTCCGTCAGCTCTGCCAGCTCCTGGGGCGTTTCCTTCATGCCGTTTGCCAGCCAGTACTGAACCAATCCCATGCAGCCGGAGATGATAAATACATAATAGGTGTCGAAAGTTTCATGGCTCTCCGCGCGGAAGTGCTCCACCCAGTCTCTCAAGCACTTTTCGCGGAGAATCTGGTTCAGCCGGTTGATGAAGTTCCACTCTCCGTTGTCCCCCATGAGAATTCCCACGATCTCGCTGTTTCTCTGGACCAGTTCATACACTTCTGTAAAAATCTTTGATATATTGGGCAGGATATTGCCGGGCTGGTATTTTTCCAGCACCGACTCCAGTTCCCCCAGAAGCTCTTCTTCAATCTGATTCAGCAGGTCGTACACGTCCCGGTAGTGAAGGTAAAAGGTGCCCCGGTTGATGTCGGCCAGATCGGCCAGTTCCCGCACGGTAATGTCCTGGACAGGTTTTTCCTTTAACAGGGCGGTCAGGCTCTGGCGAAGCTGATGTTTGGTTTTGCGGATGCGGCGGTCTACCGTTGATTCTTTCATAGTGATTCCCCTCATTTTTTCTCTGAATATAAATTTTTTGTAAATAATTGATAATAATAAACTTTTTCAACAAAAAGTGTTTAAAAATGAACTTCATCCTGAAAAAGTGATTATTGTAATTCAGCCCTCATCTAAGTATAATTCATTATAGTTCATAAATAGACAGATGTCAATTAATGTAAAATAGTCGATTAATAGTACAAGCGGCTTGAAATGGGCATTTATAGATCGGCATAGAGGAGGAGAGGGATGAAGTTTCATTTTCACCATAAAAAGGACAGGGAGGCGGGCGGAGCCGCCGGGGGAAAATTTGACCTTCCCGGATTTATCATCCGGAGAAGCCGGGCCATAGAGAAATGCTTTATTCTGGCGGTCCTTATATCCGCGGTGATGGCTCCCTTTGTGAATGTGAACTATGATCTGACGGAATATCTGCCGGACACGGTCCAGTCACGGCAGGGCCTGAATATTATGGAGGAAACTTTCGGCTATCCGGGAACGGCCAGGGTGATGATCAAGGATGTGACCCTGTACGAGGCGAAGGCTTATAAGGACCGTCTGGAAAAGGTGGACGGCGTGGATCAGATTCTGTGGCTGGACACGGCTGCCAATGTGTTTTCCGGGGAGGGATTCATCGATTACACTTCCATTGACGAATATTATAAAGATAACTGCGCGGTGATGGATATCACCTTTGACGAAGGAGATACCAGCCGGAGAACTTCCCGGGCTATTGATGAGATGAGGGAGATCACCGGGGACAAAGGCTATTATGTGGGGATGGCGGTGCAGGACAAATCTGTGGCGGAAAACGTCCAGGAAGAGATGCAGATGATTCTGGTTATCGGAGTTGCCATGATTTTTCTGGTCCTGTGCGTCACCACCAACTCCTGGATAGAACCTTTTTTATACCTGACGGTTATGGGCGTCGCGGTGGTGATCAACAAGGGCACCAATATTTTCCTGGGAGAGATCTCTTTCCTGACCAACAGCGTGTCGGCGGTGCTGCAGCTGGCGGTTTCCATGGATTATTCCATTTTCCTGATTCACGCTTTTACCCGGTATAAAAAGGCGGGTATGGGCCAGACGGAGGCGCTGCGGGCCGCCATTGACGAGGCTCTGAATTCTATTTTTGCCAGCAGCCTGACCACTATTGTCGGCTTTCTGGTGCTGGTGTTCATGAAGTTCAGCATCGGCTTTGACATGGGCATTGTGCTGGCGAAGGGGATTGTGTGCAGTCTGCTCACTGTGGTGCTCTTCATGCCGGCCATGATCCTGCGGCTGGCCAAATGGATGGACCGGACGGCCCACCGTCCGTTTCTGCCGGAGTTTGACCGGCTCAGCCGGGGAATCTTTAAAATGCGGTATGTGGTGCTGGCAGTGGTGGCGGTGCTCACGGTGCCGGCCTATACCGCTCAGGGGATGAATTCCTACATGTACGGAAATGACTCGGTGGGAGCGGGAGAAGGCACGGAGGTGTACGCCGATGAGCAGGAGATCGATCAGATCTTTGGCAGGAGCAACATGATGATGGCTCTGGTGCCGTCGGGGGACAACGTGAAGGAGCGGGAGTTTGCCGACGAGATCAGCGACCTGCCCTACACCAAATCGGTGCTGTCCCTGTCCCAGACTCTGCCTCAGGGGGTGCCGGAGAGCTTCCTCCCGGAGAGCGTCACCGGTCTGCTCCACGATGAGAGCGGCTGGTCTCGGATTCTCATTTACGTGCGCTCTAAGGGAGAGAGTGAGAAGGCCTTCCAGTATTCCGACGAGATCCAGTCCATCATGAAGAAATACTATCCGGAGGAATCTTATCTGGTGGGGGCCACGCCGTCCACCCAGGATATTAAGACCACTATCACGGCGGACTACAGCCGGGTCAACACCCTGTCTCTTATAGGCGTCTTTGTGGTGGTGATGTTCAGCTTCCGGTCTGTGCTCATTCCCATTATCACCATGATCCCCATTGAGGTGGCCATATTTATCAATATGGCAGTGCCCTACATCGCCGGGGAAACCATGATCTTTATAGGATACATCATTGTGAGCAGCATTCAGCTGGGGGCCACCGTGGATTACGCCATTCTGACCACCAACAATTACATAGCCTGCCGGAAGGAGCTGGACAAAAATGCGGCTGCGGTGGAAACCTTAAAGCGGAGCATTCCCTCCATCCTGACTTCCGGTTCGATCCTCACCATTGTGGGATATATTCTGTACCACGTTTCGTCCATCGCCGCCATCGGCGATATGGGACACCTCATCGGCCGGGGAGCCATTCTCAGCATGATTCTGGTGTGCACCCTGATGCCGGCTCTTCTGGTGCTGGGAGACCGGATTCTGATGAACAGTGAGCTGGATATGATCCGGGAGTTTTTCCGGAAGCGGAGAGAGAGGAGAGGATTCGGGCGAAAAAAGACGGCGGCGGAGCCGGATGCCTGTGAGGAGGAAAAAAGGGATGAGAGATAGAAAATTCGGAAAGAAAAGCAGACGGACAGCTGCGGCGGGACTGGCGGCGGTGATGACTATTTTGAGTGCAGTCCCCGCAGAAACGGGGCTGGCGGCGGAGCCGGCGGTCTCTGTGGATGAGACCATGTATGTGAACCTGGATTATTACGGGGCAAAGACCGGAGTGAGCGTGGTCAAGGGATGCACCACCAACGGAGTCCAGTCCTATACCGATTACGGTGCCTATGAAAAAGTGGTGAATATGACGGACAGCCGCCAGCCGGCGACGGATGGGGATGGGGTGACCTGGGAGTTTGACGGGGAAAATGAGCGGTTCTACTATGAGGGAGTGATGAACCCGGAGCAGGTGGAGCTGCCCTGGACTTTTGACGTCTCCTACAAGCTGAACGGGGTGGAAAAACGGGCGGAGGACCTGGCGGGGGCCTCAGGACTGATCGAGATCCATGTGGCGGCAGAGCCCAACGAGCTGGCGGAGGAATATTACAAAAATAATATGATCCTCTCCGTGGTCTTTCCGGTGGATATGGCAAAGTGCTACAGCGTGGATGCCCCGGGAGCCCAGCTTCAGAGTGTGGGCACGGAGAGTGTTGCCGTATTTATGGCCCTTCCGGGGGAGGAAGGAGATTTCACCATCCGCATAGGTACAGACGACTATGAGAGCATCGGGGTCCTGATGATGATGGTGCCGGGGCGGCTGGACGCCCTGAACAATATCAAGGATCTGAAGGAGGCGAAAGATACCTGGCGGGAGGATGGGAATCAGATGTATGAGAGCATTGACGCTCTTCTGGGAACCCTGGAATCCATGAAAGGAGATGTGGGCCAGGTAAAGGAAGGACTTACGTCTCTGGACCGGGCCAGGGAGATCGTCAGCGGCAGCCGTCCTTCCCTGGAGAGCAGCGCCGACGCGGCTTTAAATGAGCTGGATCAGCTGACGGTGTGGACGGCGGCTCTGGTTCCTTATTTGCAGACGGCCAGACAGGCGGTGACGGACATCAACAATGATACCACCCGCATGTCGGGTACCATGTACGACCTGGAAGGGGAGTTGGATGACCTGTACGGGCGGCTGGGCGGCCTGAGAGACAATCTGAGAAAGATTTCCCGCTCCATTCCCACCATCAGCCAGGAGGAGAAAGAAGCTCTCCTGACGGCAATTCAGGAGGAGGCAGCCGGGGCTGCAGGAGCGGTGGAACAGATTAAGGCGCTTTTGGACCAGCTGGAAAACGACTGGGCCGCTGCGGAGGGCGGATGGAGTGATCTGGACGAGAGCCTCTCCTATGCCAGATCCGGCAGCTACAGCGGGACGGGAGATTCCCGCGAAGATCCCACAGCGACTCCGTCGGAAGAGCCCTATTGGATTCCGGAGGAAGTGGATGAAGAGTATGGGGCCATGGACAGCGATCTGGAGCTTCTGCGGGGCAACGCCTATCTGGAAGAGGTGAGAGCCATGCTGAATCAGGTGGAAGGGATTCTGGGAGACGCCAGAGCCGTTCAGGGGACGGCGTCCGCGGTGATCGACCAGGTGAATGGGGTGCTTCTCACCGCCCAGGACACAGCGGATGACACGGCGAAGGTGCTGTCTTCCCTGGGCGGTTCCACGGAACAGCTGGTGTATCTGCTGGATGATATGAGAAGTCTGATTGACACAGTGGACGGGTATGTGCCGGACATGATGGAGGCCCTTCGGTCCACGGAGGATCTGATGACAGGCTTGAGCCGCACCATAGACAGCACCCACAGCTTCCTCTCCGTGGTGGAAAACACCCTGAAGGAAGCGGGGGATTCCCTGGATGAGGGAACCCGGGCCACCCTTCAGGGGGCGGTGGACCTTCTGGACAAGAGCCTGCAGATGCTGGACGACGCGGGAGATGTGCGGTCCGCGGGGGCGGATATGAAGACCACCCTGGACGAGCAGCTGGACAAATTTGAGGAGGAGAACAATTTTCTCAACATGGATCCGGAGGCGGAGATGATCTCCTTCACCTCGGAGAAAAATCCGGAACCCAACAGCCTGCAGATCATCGTCCGCACCGACGAGATCAGCGAGGACACCAGTCCCACGGATATTTCCGATGAGGAGAGCGGGGAAACGGCGGACGAGGGGCCGTTTCAGCGGATGTGGAACGTCTTTGTGAAAATCTTTCAGGCCATTGTGGATATCTTTAAAAACCGCTGACAGGCCGGTGGATAAACTGGGAACGCATTTGGCGGAAGAACGAAAAACTAAAAACCGTTCAGGCAAATCTGGCGAAGGCTTCCGATACGGCCCTGGCGTTTGCCAGGTAGCGGTCCGCCACGTAGGCCAGGTCAGAGGCGGAGTCCGGCCCGGAGCCGTCCCCCGGTTCCGACTGTTCAAAACGGGCCGGAAGGGGGGAGGTATTTCCTTTTGTAAAATGTCTCTGGCATTCCGTGGCCAGGCGCAGAAGCTGCGCCTGGTCTTTTTCATCCGTCTCATCCAGCTGAAGCAGAAATTCGATCTGCTCCAGCTCGGAGAACACCTGCCACATGGTGATCAGGGCGCGGCGGTCCATCTCCTTCTGAGGGGAGGACGGCTGCTGATTGATATAGGAGAAGGCCTCTCCGTAGACCATGTAAAAATAAGTGAGGATTTCCCTGGCTATGGACAGATCCGCCCATCCCGTGATGGTCCGCCGTATAATGTCCCAGTAGGCGTTGTGAAGGCGGAACATCTGGTGGATGTTGAGGCGGAATAAGGTGTTCCTGCTGGTGGAAAATACACAGTGGTTGACCGCGAACACCAGCACCATGGCCGCCAGCACGCAGATCAGACGCACGGAGATGGCGGTGTTCTGGGGGATGGACATGGAAGTTAAGGTCAGGGCGTAGCAGGTGGAAAAAATGGGATGGTTCCAGGTCCCCGGGGTGGCGCAGTACATAATGGACAGATTGGCCAGGGCAAAGATGAACTGGCTTACAGTACTGGTCAGGTGGGGCAGGATCAGGTACACCAGCACGCAGCCGATGGCTGTGCCCACCGGCCGGGTGCGGGCCCGTTTGTCACTCTCCTCATAAGCTGGCATGAGCATGATGAAGGCGTTCATGGGAAGCCAGTAGGAGTGGGTGATGTCCACCAGATAGCTGATGGTATAGCTCACGGTCATGAGTACGGACAGACGGGTGGCAAAGCGGATCTCGAAGGATTCCGGGGAACAGCGGCGGAGAAAAGAGACCGCCAGCTCTTCCAGGCTGGTTTTCTGCCAGGACGAGACGATGGGTACCGGTTCCGTCACATCCTTTAAAATCAGAATCATCATATGGAGAAAGCTGCGGAAGAAGATTCTCAGCCGTCCGTTTGTCAGGTGCATGCCGTTCAGAAGTTCCCTGGCTTCTGAGATCAGAGCCTGATTGTCGTCGGGGGAGATCTGTTCCTGGACTTTTTTCACGTAGAGAGCCAGGCGGTGGATGGCTTCCATATGGGCCTGGTCCACCTCGTTTTTCCAGGAGGTATTGGCCGCCAGGTAGGAGGCCCGCTGAAACAGGATGGCGAACATGTCGTACAGCTTTACCGTACTGCGCCTCGGGCTGAAGAAACGGTGGCCGGAGTAGGAGAGAGTGTGGAATTTCAGTTCCAGGCTCCGGAGCCGGGAGACCGTGTCCTCCGACAGCTTTCCGGCGGCCATCAGATCCATCAGGTCCGCCAGTTCCCCCAGCCCCACGTGGATATCCTTCCAGGGGACGGCGGGACGGCGGAACATTTTGGCGTAGAACTGAAGGGCCAGGGCCAGAGCCGTCACGGCGATGGCGAGAATGATCAGCTCCAGGGTGATGGTGTCGGCTGTGGGAGGCCGCATCTCCAGGAATACAAACATCATGGCGTAGGAAAAATAGCCCTTCGGATTAAACTGGGAGCTGTGGATGAACACCAGCAGGAAGGGCACCGTAAAGTTCAGTAAAATGCAGAACGTCAGGCTGAAGGAGGAGACATAGGCAAGAAAACACAGCAGAAAGCTGTTGAACAGCAGCCGTATGTAGAAGAAAATAGTATGGTCCTTCAGCCGCTGACTCTGAAAGAACGAGGTGAAGATGGACACCACAACCGCGTATCTGGTGCCGAAGAGTCCAACAATGATGGAATAGAGAAAAAAGAAAAACGATATGGCGGGAAGTCCCTTAAGGATCCGCTTTCTTATGGTTTCAAAAATTGGATTCATACAGCACCCCCCTGCCCGGCTCCCGCCAGCTTCAAAAACTCAGACATTTCCCTGGTCACCCATTTGTCCTTGTGGTAGACCACCTGCCGCCAGGTCTGCATGTGAAAGTCCTTCACCGTCAGAGGGGTCAGAACGCCTGCTTCCACGTCCTTTTTTATGGAAAACAGGGGAAGGAGGGACAGACCCTCATTTTCCCGGAGCATCTGGAGAATAAAGTCGGTGTTGCCGATTTCCAGAAACGGGCGGATCTTCTTTCCGTGGGCCGCCAGGTATCCGTCCAGAATGCTGCGGTAGCTGGCTGCCTTTTCCGTGAGCAGGAAAGGCTGGGAGATGACCTGGTCCAGGGTGAGGTCCTTCTGCCCGGCGAAAGGGTGGTCCGATGAGGCCACAAACACGATTTCCTCCGGCTCCTCCAGCACCTTGATCCATCTCCGGTCGTAGAGGCGTTTGTCCAGAAAGTATACAATATCCAGAGCGTTCTCATTCATCATTTCCAGAAGCGTTCTCGGGGAATCGATGACGATGCTGACGCTGACCTGGGGAAACAGGCGGTGATATTTGGCGAGAATGGGGGGAATGACGGAGGAGCAAAGAGATTCGATGGTTCCCAGGGTCAGGGTTCCGGTGAGCTCTCTGGTGGCCGCCATGGCGTCCTTGATCTTTTCCAGATCGTGGGTCAGGGTGACGGCATAGCGGTAGAACAGCTCCCCCTGATAAGTCAGGCTGACCTGCTTCCCGATCCGGTCAAAGAGACGGACTCCCAGCTCCGATTCCAGATGCTTGATCTGAATGGTGACAGCTCCCTGGGAGTAGTCCAGTTTTTTGGCGGCTTTTGAAAAACTCTTCAGCTGCGCCGCCTGCAGAAAGGTGGTGATTTCACGGAATTCCACAGGTGATTCCTCCTGGGACGATTTAAAATATTTAAACGATTATTTTAAATCCTTAAATTTTACATTTGATAATATTTATCATATAATATTGAAAAAGAAAGGTCAATGTGAAATCGGGAAAATGTAAAATCCGTGTAAAAAAACAGAAGAGGGGAAGGATTCAAATGAAAAAGACGGATGAGAAATACCAGGCATACATAAACATTTTAAAGGAAGAGCTGATCCCGGCTATGGGGTGCACAGAGCCCATAGCCCTGGCCTACGCGGCCGCTGTGGGTGAGCGGGAGCTGGGAGTTCTTCCGGACCGGGTGGTTGTGGAAGCCAGCGGAAGCATCATTAAAAATGTGAAGTCTGTGGTGGTTCCCAACACCGGCCATATGAAAGGCATTGAGGTGGCCGCCGCCGCGGGCATTGTGGCCGGCAATCCGGACAAGGAGCTGGAGGTAATTGCCCAGGTGACCCCTGAGCAGGTAAAGGAGATCCAGGCGTTTCTGGACACCGCCCAGATCGAGGTAAAGCACGTGGACAACGGTCTGACCTTTGACATTATCGTGACCATGTACAAAGGGGATTCCTACAGCAAGGTGCGTATTGCCAACTACCACACCAACGTGGTTCACATTGAGAAGGACGGAGAAATCCGCAAAGAGATCCCGGTGGAGGGAGAGTCCGAGGAAGGCCTGACGGACCGTTCTCTCCTGAATATGGCGGATATCTGGGATTTTGCCAATACAGTGGACGTGGAAGATATTAAGCCGGTTCTGCAGGTTCAGGAGGATTACAACTGGGCTATCGCGGAAGAAGGCATGAAGAACCAGTACGGGGCCAACGTGGGCAAGGTACTGCTGGAATCTGTGGGAAACGACGTGGCCACCAGGGCACGGGCCATGGCGGCTGCCGGATCTGACGCCAGAATGGACGGCTGCGAGCTGCCGGTGGTGATCAATTCCGGAAGCGGCAACCAGGGAATGACCGCTTCTATCCCGGTTCTGGTCTACGCGAAGGAGCTGAAGGTGAGCGAGGAGAAGAAATTCCGCGCTCTGGCTCTCTCCAACCTGACCGCCATCCATCAGAAGACTCCCATCGGCCGCCTGTCCGCTTTCTGCGGCGCGGTGAGCGCAGGAGCGGGAGCGGGAGCCGGCATCGCCTATCTGTGCGGCGCTGATTTTGACACGGTCTCCCACACGGTGAGCAACGCTCTTGCCATCGTTTCCGGCATGGTCTGCGACGGGGCGAAGCCGTCCTGTGCGGGGAAGATCGCCACAGCGGTGGGAGCCGGCATTCTGGGCTATCAGATGTGTATCCGCGGCCAGCGGTTTAACGGCGGGGACGGCATCGTGGGAGACACGGTGGACCAGACCATCGCCAATGTGGGCCGGGTAGCCAAGGAAGGAATGAAGGGCACCAACGAGACCATTCTCAAAGTGATGGTCGGGGAATAAGGATCAGGTATAGATCCGGGCCTGGAAAAGTTCCAGGGGAATAAAGTGCTTGTTTACAGCCAGTATGACGCCTTCTTTCCCATACAGGTTTTCCTGTATGAGGAGGAAGGCGTTTTGTTTTGACAGCGTGTATTTCTGGGCGCTGAAATTGCCGGCGTTGGACACGGTCAGGTGGAGAGAGCTGCCGGCGGCCTGTTCGTAGGCTGCGGTTTCCAGAAACTGCTCCAGCTCCTCCGGCCGGTTTAGGTCGATCTCCAGCCGGGAGACGGCTTCTATGGGCAGAATGGACAGGGAATAGGCCACGGGGCGGCCGTGGAACTTGTACCAGCGGTCGGCGATGACCACGGCGGCGCAGCGCTGCTTTAAGCTCTCCATAATGGGCTCCGACGGCGGCTCCAGGCGGAATTCCATCTCCACGCTGTCGGGGCGTTCCCCGCAGCAGGCGTAGACAGGATGACAGAGTGTTTCCAGACCGTGTTTGCCGGAATTAGACAGGTTCTCCTGGGCCCGGATGAAATTGCCCTTTCCCCGGATGTTTTTCACAAGGCCGTCGTCGATGAGAAGGGACAGGGCCCGGCGCAGGGTCATACGGCTCACCCCCATCTGGGCTGCCAGATCCGGTTCGGAGGGAAGCTGGCTTCCCGGCGGATAAACGCCTTCCTGGATCAGGCGGTACAGCCGGTCATAGACCCGGACATGCTTTAAATTTCTGGCTTTTTCCTTTGCTTTTTCTTCCGCTGGCGTCATGGCTCATGCTCCTTTCCGGCGGGGACGGCCCGGCGGATCCGTTTTCCGCTCCCCGTATGCCTCACTTATTTTAGACAAGTTTATAAAAACATAGTACCTCACACCGGAAGGAATGTCAAGAAATTAGACAAGTTTGCAATACAAGTCAGAACCGGAAAAATTTCGTGGAAAAACATGGGTAGGCGGGATTGAAATTAGACAAGTTCCGTGATATTATACAAGTATCAATGAGATGTACAGGAAAAAAGAGAAAGGAGCGATTTGTGATGCAGAATTATTCCGGAGAAGTTGGACTGCAGTATCATATTAATCTGAGAAAGGGCGATGTGGGCCGTTATGTGATCCTGCCCGGGGACCCGAAGCGGTGCCAGAAGATCGCCTCTTATTTTGAGGACGCGAAGCTGATGGCAGACAACCGGGAATTTGTCACCTACACCGGTTATCTGGACGGGGAGAAAGTGAGCGTGACCTCCACGGGCATCGGCGGGCCGTCGGCGTCCATCGCCATGGAAGAGCTGGTAAACTGCGGCGCTGACACCTTTCTGCGGGTGGGCACCTGCGGAGGAATGGATATGAACGTGAAGGGCGGAGATATTGTCATCGCCACGGGAGCCATCCGCATGGAAGGCACCAGCAAGGAGTACGCCCCCATAGAGTTTCCGGCAGTGGCCAATCTGGATGTGGTGAACGCCATGGTGGCTGCGGCGAAAGATCTGGGGCATACTTATCATGTGGGCGTGGTGGAGTGCAAGGATTCCTTCTACGGCCAGCACTCTCCGGAGACAAAGCCGGTGAGCTATGAGCTTCTGAACAAGTGGCAGGCATGGCTGCGGCTGGGCTGCAAGGCTTCTGAGATGGAGTCCGCCGCCCTGTTTATTGTGGCAAGCTATCTGGGGGTACGCTGCGGCTCCAATTTCCTGGTGGTGGGCAATCAGGAGCGGGAGGCGGCCGGTCTGGACAATCCCATCTGCCATGACACGGAGGCGCCCATCCGGGTGGCTGTGGAGGCGATCCGGAAACTGATGAAGCAGGATAAGGAAAACAACCGTTAAAAAATCAAAGAGAAAGCAGAGGAGACGAATATGAAGAAATACAGAAGGATTTTTACCATTGTGCTGGATTCCCTGGGCGTGGGCCAGGCGCCGGATTCCCCCCAGTACGGCGATGTGGGTGTGGATACTCTGGGACATATTTCTGAGAAGATGGACACATTTTACATTCCCAATCTCCAGAAGCTGGGTATCGCCAATCTCCATCCCTTAAAGCAGGTAGAGCCGGCGGAGCATCCCATGGCCCGCTATACGAAGCTCCAGGAAAAGAGCCTGGGAAAGGACACCATGACCGGCCACTGGGAGATGATGGGACTTTATATCACCCAGCCTTTTAAGACTTTCACCGACACCGGATTCCCGAAGGAGCTGATCGACGAGCTGGAGAAGCGCACCGGCCGCAAGATCATCGGCAACAAGAGCGCCAGCGGCACGGAGATTCTGGACGAGCTGGGCGAGGAGGAGATCAACGAGGGACACCTGATCGTCTACACCTCCGCCGACAGCGTGCTGCAGATCTGCGGAAATGAGGAGACCATGGGGCTGGATACCCTGTACAAATACTGTGAGATTGCCAGAGAGCTGACCATGAAGGACGAGTGGAAGGTGGGCCGCGTCATCGCCAGACCCTATGTGGGAAAGAAGAAAGGCGAGTTCAAGCGGACGTCCAACCGCCACGACTATGCCCTGAAGCCCTACGGAAAGACGGCTCTGGACGCTCTGAAGGAAGCCGGTTTCCAGACCATCTCCGTGGGAAAGATCTACGACATTTTCGACGGAGAGGGACTGACGGAGTCCAACAAGTCCAAGAGCTCTGTCCACGGCATGGAGCAGACCATTGAGATTGCGAAACGGGATTTTGAGGGATTCTGCTTTACCAACCTGGTGGATTTTGACGCCCTGTGGGGCCACAGGAGAAATCCCATCGGCTACGGGGAAGAAATTGAGCGCTTCGACGAGAAGCTGGGAGAGCTGCTTCCGCTGCTGAAGAAGGACGATCTGCTCATCCTCACCGCGGACCACGGAAACGATCCCACCTACACGGGCACGGACCACACCAGAGAGCTGGTGCCGTTCATCGCCTACAGCCCGTCCATGAAGGAGGGCGGCCCCATTGAGGGAGCGGATACCTTTGCGGTGATCGGAGCCACCATTGCGGACAACTTTGAGGTGAAGATGCCGGAGGGAACCATCGGCTATTCCATTCTGGACCGTCTGGTGTAAACGGAGGGACTTTTATGGATAAGAGAGAAATATTAAAGCGGCTGGACCATACCCTGTTAAAGCAGGACGCCACCTGGGAACAGATTAAAAAGATCTGCGACGAGGGAGTGGAGTACGGCGTGGCCTCCGTCTGCATTCCGCCCAGTTTTGTAAAACGGGCGGCGGAGTATCTGGACGGCCGCCTGGCTGTCTGCACGGTCATCGGCTTCCCCAACGGCTATATGACTACGGCGTCTAAGGTGTTTGAGACGGAGGACGCGGTGAAAAACGGCGCCGATGAGATCGATATGGTCATCAATATCGGCATGGTGAAAGAGGGAAATTACGGCGGCGTGCTGGATGAGATCCGGGCGGTGCGCCGGGCCTGTGAGGGAAAGATCCTGAAGGTGATCATCGAGACCTGCCTTCTCACAGAGGAGGAGAAGATCAAGATGTGCCAGGTGGTGACGGAATCCGGAGCTGACTACATCAAGACTTCCACCGGCTTCGCGTCGGGGGGAGCCACCTTTGAGGACGTGAAGCTGATGCGTGCCCATGTGGGTCCCCAGGTGAAAGTGAAGGCTGCCGGCGGAATTTCCTCTGTGGAGGACGCGGAAACATTCATTCAGCTGGGCGCAGACCGGCTGGGAACCAGCAGGCTTATAAAACTGCTGGAAGCATAACAATTTTGATATGAAAAACAGGGCTGCGGGAGGATGCTCCCGGAGTCCTCTGCCCGCGGGGCCGAAGCTGTGGTTTCGGCCCCGCAGTTTTATCTTGAAACCCCTATTTTCGTCTGCTATACTGAAAGAAGCTGCCAGGCCGGCAATCCTACGCCGGGATCCATAACAAAAACCGCATGGAACAGAAATGGCAGGAAACACATTGCAAAAATGATATGAATAGAGCAGAAACATAAAGGAGATTGTATGAGCCGATCCACAGAAATGGTACTTTTTTACACGCCGGACACGACGGCCAGGACCACCAGGCTGAAAGGAATCTTTGTCCGCCTGGGAATCCGCATCCGGAACATCACGGCGGAACAGATGGGGGAGACCATCGGATACCTGGCGGGAATGGAGGGATTTGAACCGGCAGGGGAAACAGGAGAGTATCCGGCGCCGGAGGAGGAGATCCTGGTGATGAAGAATTTCACCAGCCGCCGGATCGATGAGCTGATTCTGGCCATCCGGAAGGCCGGGCTGCCAAAGATTGAGCTGAAGGCGGTGGTGACGCCCACCAACGCCCAGTGGCCTTTTTACAAGCTGTACGAAGAGATCCGGGAGGAGCGCCGGCAGGTGCTGGAGCAGGCCGGAAAGCGCAGGGAGGCGAGGGAAGATCATGGAGAAACTGTTTGAATCTTTTGAGATCAAGGGATGCCCCATCAGAAACCGGGTGTGCTTTCCGCCCATGGTGTACTATGGAGCGGGAGATGACAGCGGAGAGGTGACGGAAAAGCATGTGGAGCATTACCGCTCCATCGCTGCCGGAGGAACGGGGCTGATCATTCAGGAGGCCACCTGTGTCAGCAGGGGCGGAAGGCTCAGCTTTGATCAGCTGGGAATCTGGGATGACGGCAAGATTCAGGGGCTGAAAAAGATCGTGGATGCCGTCCACGGGGAGGGATGCCCCATTTTTGTGCAGATCCATCACGCGGGAGTGGTGGGCTGTGAAAAGGAACTTTTATGTCCCAGCGATTACACCTTAAACAGTGAAAAGGGCGTGAAGCAGGGGCGGGCCATGTCCCTGGAGGAGATCCGCCAGGTGCAGCAGGAATTCATCGCCGCCGGACGGCGGGCCTATGAGGCGGGCTACGACGGAATTGAGCTTCACGGCTGCCACCGCTATCTGATCTGCCAGTTTCTGAACCGGCGGGTCAACCGCAGGGAGGATGTCTACGGCCGGGAACCGGAGCGGTTTGTACTGGAGATTCTGGAAGGAATCCGGAAGGTGACGCCGCCGGATTTTATCGTGGGAATCCGTCTGGGTGCCTTTGAGCCAACGCTGGAGGACGGGCTTCGCTATGCGTCCATTCTGGAAGAGCAGGGCATTGATTTCCTGGACATTTCCTATGGATTTACCGGGGAGGATGAACCCCAGGCGCCGGAGGGATATCCCTATCAGGCCTGCATCTACGGGGCTGCCCGCATCAAGGAGCAGGTGTCTGTCCCTGTATTTGCGGTAAACAGCATTGTGACGCCCCAGATGGCGGAGGAGATCCTTCAGACCCAGAAGGTGGACATGGTGGATCTGTGCCGGGCGGTGATGGTGGACAATAATTGGGTGAACGACGCCAGAGCGGGGCGGAGCACAGGGATGTGCCGCCGCTGCAGCCCCTGCGGCCTTCGTGTGAAAGGCGGCGTCTGCGCCGGAAAGGTACTTTTGGAGAGAGAACGGGCAAAGGAGGAACAGACATGTTAAAGGATTTACTGAAGAAGAGCCGGTCGATCCGGCGGTTTTATGAGGATGATCCGGTGCCGGAGGAGATGATCCGGGACTGGGTGGACAATGTCAGATACACGCCGTCTACTGCCAACGGACAGACGCTGAAGTTCTGCATCTGCACTTCCCAGGAAGACAGGGAGAAGATTTTCCACAACCTGAAGTGGGCGGGAGCTCTGCCGGACTGGGACGGTCCGGAGCCGGGAGAACGGCCCGGCGCCTACGTGCTGATTTTTGATGACCTGGCCCTGGCAAAGAGCCGGCCGGTGGATACGGGCATCTGCGCCCAGACCATCATGCTCTCCGCGGCGGAGGCGGGCTACGGCGGCTGCATTCTGGGCAGTGTGGACCGGGCAAAGGTCATGGACAATCTGGGAATTGACCGGGAGAAGTACAGCCTGGCTCTGGTGCTGGCCCTGGGACGGCCCAAGGAGACGGTGGTGCTGGTTCCGGTGAAAGAGGACGGCAATATAAAATATTACCGGGACAAGGACGGCATCCACTATGTGCCGAAGCGGGGGCTGGAGGAAATTCTGATTTAACTGTCCGCCGTCAGCGTTCCGTCGGCGAGCTTTTCCAGGGAATCCCGGCTGGTCACCCGGTAGCCGTTTTTGACTTTTTCCAGCACGCCCATCTGGCAGAAGGTCTTTAACATCCGCAGCAGATGGCGGTAGCTGACATTTAAGATGTCAGCGCAGTTGGTGAGCTGGAAGGAAAAGAGATTGTCGGGGGAATTGGAGAGGATAAAACGGGCCATGCGGCTTTCCAGGGCTTCGGCCGGGTTGCCGCACTGATCGCTCTCGTCGTTCAGCTTGTAGGTGAGTACCTGGCACACGTTCTGGAGAAACAGCAGGTCGTTGAGCAGCAGATGGCGGTAGAGATTCAGATTGACAGCGATGCAGGTACAGGGAGTGATGGCCCTGACGCTGCGGCTGGGAACCATCTGCCACAGGGAAGCTGCTTCTCCGATCATGGTGAGCTTCTGGCAGTAGCTGACGCAGGTGCTCTTGTCGGCGGAGGTGTAGGAAGAGATGATCACTTCCCCATCCACCAGAAAATACAGGTAGTCGGATGGAAATCCCGCCTGGATCAGATATTCGTTCTTATCAAAATATATCAGTTCTGAAATCGCGGACAGGTCGGAGGACATGTATCGCTGCAGCTGGTTGCTGCGGATACATTCCAGAAGCCTGTCCGTATTATGATCCCTTCTCATGTGCGTTCCCCCTTCTTCTATTATTATCTTCTGTCATTATAAAATAGGGTTCTGTACTCTGGCAACAGGAAAAGTTATTACTGTTCCTTTTATCTAATCATTAGTAAAATTCATGTAAAAACAGGGTAAAATCTGTTTTTCATGTGACATATGTCATTTTCTCCCTTCCCCGGCTCTTGTTATACTCGGGACAGCGAGGGAAAACGCGAAAAAAAGCGTAAACACACACCTTCTGTTGAAAGGAGAACATTATGAGGCTGAAAAAGAATGTGATTTTGGGAGCTGTCGTACTGGGAATGAGCATGCTTGCCCTGACCGGCTGCGGAAAAAGCGGGAACAGCGAGGAAGCAGAGGAGCTGAACGTACAGTTTGTGCCCACCAACAACGACGGATCCATGGAGGCGAAGGCAAAGCCCTTTGCGGAATATCTGACGGAGAAGCTGGGCCGTCCGGTAAACGTGACTCTGGCCACGGATTACTCCACCATCGTGGAGGCCATGGCGTCCGGACAGGTGGACATCGGCATCATGCCGCCGGCAGCCTACGTACAGGCGAGGGATCAGGGCGCCGCGGAGGCGATTCTCACCTCTCAGCTGGGAGCTTACAACCGGGAGACGGGTCTTCCGGAGGAGGGACAGTACACCGGTACCTTTAAGGGAGAGGTTCTGGTGCGGGCGGACAGCGGCCTGGAGAGCCTGGAGGATCTGAAGGGAAAACGGATTGCCACCCTGAGTCCCAATTCCGCCAGCGGTTACATCTACCCGGTGGCAGAGATGAAGGCCATCGGCATCGACCCCACAAAGGACTGCACTCTGACCACGGTCAACGACATCCCCAGCGAGATGACAGCCGTGCTCAACGGACAGCAGGACGCCTGTTTCGTGTTTGAGGGAGCCAGAAATGTGTTCCGGTCCAAGTTCGCGGATCAGGATCTGTTTGAGGAGCTGAAGGTGCTGTACCTGACAGAGGGAGATATTCCCAACGACGCCATTGCCGTGCAGCCGGATATGGATGATGCCCTGAAGCAGCAGGTAAAAGATGTGTTCCTGAACATGAAGAACGACGAGGAAGGCCAGGAGGCCATGTCTCTCTGGGGCCATCTGGGATATGAGGAAGTGGATGAGTCCGTATATGATACGGTGAAGGAATACACAGAGAGAGCAGCGGAGTAAGAAAGGACAAGCCATGATAACCTTTGAGCATGTTTCCAAAATTTACAGCAACGGAGTAAAGGGACTGCAGGACGTGAATCTGACCATCGGGGACGGGGAGTTTGTGTCTGTGATCGGCCTCAGCGGAGCGGGAAAGAGCACATTTCTCCGCTCCATCAACCGGCTCAACGACGTGACGGAGGGAGAGATCCGCATCGGAGACCAGTCGGTGACAAAGGCGGGAAAAAAGGAACTGCGGGCCATCCGCCGGCGCATCGGCATGATTTCCCAGAATTTTAATCTGGTGAAGCGGAGCACGGTACAGAAAAATGTTCTGTCCGGCCGTCTTGGCTACTATCCCACATGGAAGAGCATTCTGGGGATTTTCTCCAAAGAGGATTATCAGCTGGCCAATGACGCCCTGGAGCGGGTGGGACTTTTGGATAAGCTCCATTCCAGGAGCGACGAGCTGTCCGGCGGACAGCAGCAGCGGGTGTCCATCGCCAGAACCCTGGTGCAGCAGGCGGACATCATTCTGGCCGATGAGCCGGTGGCGTCCCTGGACCCCATCACCACCCAGAAAATCATGGGGGATCTGAAGCAGATCAATCAGACCATGGGAAAAACGGTGATTGTGAATATTCACTCCGTCCAGCTGGCAAAGGAATTTTCCAGCCGGATCCTGGGCTTTAAGAGCGGGCAGGTGGTCTTTGACGGGACTCCGGAAGAGCTGACGGGAGAAGAGCTCACCAGAATCTACGGCAGGAATATTCTGGAGGAAAAGGAAGGGGCGGAGCATGAAGCTTAAAGACACCATCCATTTTAACTGGTACCGGCACCTGTTTGTGGCCGCCCTGATCCTGATCTGCCTGTACGCCAGCGCGGCGGTTACCGACGCTGATTTCGGGGAAGTGTTTGGAAACGTGGATCAGATGACAAGCTTTCTCTCCCGTTTCCTGAAACCGGATTTTACCTATATTCCTCAGATTGTCGGGCCCATGATCGACACTCTGAAGATGTCGGTGGTGGGAACGGCAGCGGGAGTGTTCTTCGCAGTTCCCGTGGCATTCCTGGCGACGACCCTGGTGACGGGAAACAAGGTCCTGACTTCGGTGGTCCGGATTTTTCTGGATATTGTCCGGACGATCCCCAACCTGCTGCTGGCGGCTCTGATGGTGGCCATCGTGGGAATCGGAGAGTTTACCGGTGTGCTCACCATCGCCGTGTTCACCTTCGGTCTGGTGTCTCAGCTGGTGTATGAGGCCATCGAGACCATTGACGAGGGGCCGGTGGAGGCAGCGGAGTCTGTGGGAGCCAACAAGGTCCAGATTGCCTTCTGGTCCGTAGCTCCCCAGATCATGAGCCAGGTGGCCGGCTACACCCTGTACGCCCTGGAAGTGAACGTGCGGGCATCCACAGTGCTGGGCTACGTGGGAGCCGGGGGAATCGGGGTTATCTTAAATTCCTCCCTGGCTCTCCTTCAGTACGACCGGGTGTCGGTGATCATTCTGATGATACTTGTGGTGGTGGCTGTGGTTGACGCAGTCAGCGAGGCCGCCAGAAGGAGGCTGTCATGACGAATCAAATTACGGCAAACCGCGGAAAATGGAAGACCTGGCTGGCAGTGATCGTGACGGCCGCGGTGATTCTCTACTCCGCGGCGGGCATCGACTACTCAGGGCTGCAGTATTTTTCTCCGTCCATGGCGGCGGATGTATTTCGAGGGCTGATGAGACCGGACTGGGGCTTTTTCTACGACGGAAGCGGGGAAGATCTGGTGAGCCTGCTCCTTCTCACGGTGGGAATCGCTTTTCTGGGCACGTCCATCGCCACGGTGCTGGCTCTCCCCGTGACTCTGCTCAGCTCCGCCAACCTGTGGAGATCCTGTCCCTGGGTGGCAAAGATCGGGAAATTTGTCTGCAATGTGCTCAGGGCTTTTCCGGAGCTGGTATACGCCATTATCTTTGTAAAAATGGTGGGTCCCGGCCCCTTTGCCGGAGTTCTGGCCATCGGCGTCCATCAGATTGGAATGCTGGGAAAGCTGTACACGGAGGAGATGGAAGCCATGGATGAAGGGCCGGTGGAGGCCATGACGGCGGTGGGAGCCGGGTTCTGGCAGAACATGTTCTACGCCAGGATCCCCCAGCTGATGCCGATTTTCAGCTCCCTGTCCCTGAATCACTTTGAGATCGCGGTGCGAAGCGCATCCACTTTGGGTCTGGTGGGCGCCGGCGGCATCGGAGCGCCTTTGATTTTTGCCATTCAGGCGAGAAACTGGGACAAGGTGAGCATCATCCTGCTGGGCGTGGTGGCGGCTGTGTTTGTCATTGACACCCTGGCCGGAGTGATCCGCAAAAAGCTGAGATAAACCGGGAGGCGGTGAGGAAGCTATCGTTATCTTACATATATCAGACATACATTTTCGGCAGAAGTACGAGACTGACGGCTCCGGTTACCAGAATATGGTCTGCGCCATGAGGAGCCCTTTGATCTCCCTGGATTTCTGCCTAACACACGCCTTTGAGGAGACGGCGAGCTGCGGGGAGAAGATCGGCCTGATTGCCGTCACCGGAGATCTGTGCGAGGACGGGGAGGCGGAGGATTATCGGGTGCTGAGGGAATATCTGGAGGAGCGGACGAAAGGGATCCCTCTTGCGGTGACTCTGGGAAACCACGACTGCAAGGAGAATTTCCGCACAGGCTGGCTGAACGAGCCGACGGAGGGCAAAAAAGGGGATCAGCCCTGGCACAGGGCGTTTCCTGTGGAGGATTTCTGGGTGGTGTCCCTGGACAATGCGGTCCACGGCGATTCCAACGGGCGGATCACCCCGGCCCATCTGGAGTGGCTGAAACAGGCATTTGCGGCGGCCGGCGGCCGCCAGATCATCCTCATGACCCATCACCATATGATCCCCGGCCAGGGTCCGGTTCCTCCGGTGACTTACGGGGAAGAGTTTCCGGAGCTGATCCGCACCTCTCCGGTAGCCTGTGTTCTCTGCGGCCATACCCATCACAACCACGAGGGACTGCTGGGAGACAAAGCCTGCTACACCGCGGACGGCATGTCCTTTTACGGGGAAAATCTTCAGGACGGCACGGTCCGCTTCCGGGAAAAGTTCGGTTACAGCCTGCTGAAGCTGGAAGACGGGATTGTAAAGGAGCGGCTGGTGCGGACTTTTGACACGGGGAGACTGCTGGGAAAAATGTGAAAGAGTATATGAAATAAGGAGAGGGATCTCCGGCGGACAGCCGGAGGTCCCTCTTTTAAATCAATTGTTCCCGGGCCAGATAAAATCGGTCAAGATGACTTATTCATTTTCACGAAGCATCCGGAGTCCGCCGAAGTTTCATTCCCAGATTGGTATGCCGTTCCAGGGAATGGCCTTCCTGGCGGATAAAATCCCAGGATTCCTTGTATCCGGTCATAACAGAAAAGTCCGATTCTCTCATGTAGTTCAGGAATCCATCCAGATCATCTTTATATGTGCTGGCAAATCGATAGGCGTTATTTTCTTTTTCATCATCGGTACAATTCAGCCTGCCGTACAGCACATGGTCCAGATTGCTGGACATATAGTAGAGACTGTAGGGAATAGACCAGATTTCTTTACAGGAGAGAAGCCGGTTGATGTTGTCTGCCTTGAGCCGGTTTCGTTCCAGAATATGATCTCGACGGGGTGTTCGGATAGCTGTTTCACTGTAAAGATGATCTGTAAGCGTCAGGTCTTCTATAACATAGTTTTCTGGAATAAATACTCCATCCGTATCAGTAATATGGAGGATTTCAGAAAAATCCTTTTTTCCATAATGCTGTGACTTTGCATAAAACCTTACGGCATTTCCAACCTTTGATATAATATTGGAAGGATTACTTTTTGCGTCGCTTGTCACATCTCCATGCCAAATGTGGACATATACAGCGTTTCGGTCGAAAAGCCGGTTTAGCAGCACGCCAAGGGCCGTTTCATCAGAAGGTCCTTCGACGATTACAAACAGGACCTTTTTACGGCTCAATTGCTTCACCTGCCTCTCTAAATGCAAGTGCAATTTCGTAATTGTTGGTTGGTTCGTATACTTCTTCGCTTTGTTCTCCAAGAACAATATCACGAAAATAGAAATCACGAAGGTTGTGATTATCTTTTACATGGTTAAATCGGATATATCGGTTTTGAGGATTAGTTGTTGTAAAAGCAACGAATCCCCTGTCAATCGTTTCTAGAGGACGCAGATTATGAGAAGTAAAAATTAACTGTCCTTTTCCTTTCTCAGATATAATTTTTAACAGCTCTCCCAAAAGATACTCGAATATTCCACTGTCTAGTTCGTCGATAGCTACTGTAATAGAAGATTTATTATAGACAACGATTAAAAGCTGAAGAATGGACACAATTTTTTTTATGCCCTGCGATTCAAATTGTAAAGGTATTTCTTCACTGTTTTTGTATGACATCAGTTGAATCCTGCGGCCGGTCTCGCCATTTTTCATTAGATGCTGTCCCAAATCTTTTACGCCGATGGTGAGGCCTGGTACAATTTTGGACAAAACAATATTCATATTTTCGCAAACATCTCTGACAATTTGAAGCATATCATCAGGAATGGTTGTGGGACCGTTTAAGGAAACAGGAATCTGCCCCAAAAATCTGCGGTTATTTCTCGAGTATCGGAAAGTAAGCGGAAGGGCGTTCAAACTGATTAATCCAGAGTTGGATGTATTAATAACAAATAGATCATAGTTTCCGTAATTTACCAACTTTTCCAATACGAACAGATGACGATTCAGGTCCTGATTCTGTTGTTGGCTTTGAGAATAGTTTCTGATGGTATCCAGCAATTCTTTTGAAAAAATAAAAGACCGTGAGGTGACAAAAGCCAACTTTTTTTGTATAAGCAAATCAATGGAGGTGTCTTTTTCTTTTCCAACCAGAATTTCATATTTTGTTTTTGGAGAAAAAGCTTCTTTAGAATCAGTATCTATCAAAGTGCTGAGGCGTAGTTTTTTCTCGCTGTCTTCATAAGAATAACTCAATTTTTCATTAAACAGTGCAGATCTGTATTTTGGCTCGCCCTCAGCTATATTCGTTTCATTTGTAGTATCTAA
>NBJMR02800__coassemble_1505_pt1 | contig 34346 bp, 35 predicted proteins | sample NBJMR02800__metabat2_low_PE_040 | metagenome-assembled genome bin NBJMR02800 | reverse complement strand
ATGAGCAGTGCGCCGGAAGGCGGAACCCAGGCGGCGTTGTGCTCGCACAAAAGCAGCCTGGGTTCCGCCTTCCGGCATAGGGCGAAGCCCGTGAGTGAGGGTGAGCGAAGCGAACCCGAACCCCCGGCCCGCCAGTATCCGCCGGCGAGGCCCCGCCAAAGCCGTCCGGCCAGCATTCGCCGGCGAGGCTCCGCCAAAGCCGCCCCCCGGCTCCGCTGCCATATCCAATGCAGAAAAAGACCGAATGTAAATCTCCGCCCACTCCGCGCAGACTTACATTTGCCCTTTTTCACTCCGCAGTGCCCCAGGGCATTCTGCGGATTTCACAGCAACACAACACTCAGGAGGAGAGAATATGACCAGAAGAGAACTGCGGGAGCACTGCTTCAAGATGCTTTTCAGTGCCAATTTTTATGATACGGAAGAGGCAGAGCAGCAGCTGGACCGTTATTTTGACGCTCCCGAGGAGGACGAGATGGACCCGGACGGAAAGACGGAGGTGGTTCATCAGGTCGGCCTCAGGGAGGAAGATAAAGAATATCTCCACAATCGTGTGGAGCACATTATAGAGAGCATTCCGGAGCTGGACGCCAGACTGAACCAGGTGGCGGAAGGCTGGAAGACCAGGCGTATGGGCAAGGTGGAGCTGACGATTCTCCGCCTGGCGCTCTATGAGATGAAGCTTGACGACACCATCCCGGAGAAGGTGGCGATCAATGAGGCGGTGGAGCTTGCCAAGAAGTACGGCGGCAATGACTCCCCGGCATTTGTGAACGGAATACTGGCAAAGCTGGTGTAGTCTATGGCCAGCGTGTATTCTGTATCCCAGGTGAACGCTTACATTAAAAATATGTTTCTGCAGGATTTCGCCCTCAGCCGCATTTCCGTGAGGGGTGAGGTTTCCAACTGCAAATATCACACATCAGGACACATCTATTTCACCCTAAAAGACGGAAACAGCGCCATTTCCGCCGTCATGTTCGCAGGCAGCCGGAGCGGCCTCTCCTTTAAGCTTCAGGAAGGCCAGCGGGTGGTGGCGGACGGCTCCATCGACGTGTATGAGAGAGACGGCCGCTATCAGCTGTACGCGAAAAAAATCACCCTGGACGGGACGGGAGACCTGTTTCTCCGCTTCCAGAAACTGCGGGATGAGCTGGAGGAGATGGGCATGTTTGCCCGGGAGTACAAGCAGCCCATTCCCCGCTATGCCATGACGGTGGGCATCGTCACCGCCAGCACGGGAGCGGCCATCCGGGATATTATCAACATCGCCAGGCGGCGCAATCCCTACGTGCAGCTGGTTCTCTGCCCTGCCCAGGTGCAGGGAGAGCAGGCGAAATACAGCATTGTGAGAGGAATTGAGACTCTGGACGCACTGGGACTGGACGTGATGATCGTAGGCCGGGGAGGCGGTTCCATTGAGGATCTGTGGGCGTTTAATGAAGAAATGGTGGCGAGAGCCATTTTCAACTGCCGGACGCCGGTGATCTCGGCGGTGGGCCATGAGACGGATGTGACCATCGCGGATTATGTGGCGGATCTGCGGGCTCCCACCCCATCTGCGGCGGCGGAGCTGGCAGTTTTTGATTACAGGCAGTTTGACGAGCAGGTGCGTTTTGGAAGAGAACGGCTGGAGCGGGCCATGGCAAGAATTCTGGAGCGGAAGAAATTTCAGACCAGAGATCTGGAGTACCGCTTAAAGCTCCGCCATCCGGAACGCCAGCTCAATGAAAAACGGCAGTTTCTGGCGGATGCCCAGGACCGCATGGAGCAGCTGATGCAGACGAGGCTGGAGAGAAGCCGTCACCGGTTGGCTCTCATGTCCGGGCGCCTGTCCGGATTATCTCCCCTGGAAAAACTGAGCAGCGGCTACGGTTTTGTGACCGATGAGAAGGGAAAACGGCTGAAGTCCGTAGACCAGGTGCAGGAGAAAGATCATATTTTAGTATATCTGTCAGACGGGAGTCTGACAGCTTCTGTGACGGAAAAGCGCCGGGGACAGCCCTGGACGGACAATAAGGAATAACCGCCGGCTTCAGGCCGGGTTGGCATTGACAGGAGGGAAGAGAGACATGGCGCCGAGAAAGAAGGCAGAGCCGGAACAGGAAAAGGAACTGTCCATAGAGGAGACCTTTGTCCGGCTGGAAGAAGTGTTGAAGAAACTGGAGGAGGGCGAGTGCTCTCTGGAAGATTCGTTCCGCTATTACGAAGAGGGAATGAAGCTGGTAAAATCATGCCATGATAAAATAGACCGGGTGGAAAAGCAGATTCAGGTGCTCGGAGGAGAAGGAGAAGAGGAATGACAGGAGAAGAAAAGCTGGCCCAGCGGACGGCTGAAGCTGAGGCCATTGTTAAAAAATATCTTCCGCCGGCGGAGGGGTTTCAGAAGACGGTGCTGGATGCCATGGATTACAGCGTGAACGCCGGAGGAAAACGGCTCCGCCCGGTGATGATGAGAGAGAGCTACCGCATGTTCGGCGGAGAGGGGGAGGAGATCGAGCCGTTTATGGCGGCCATTGAGATGATACATACATCGTCTCTGATCCACGACGATCTGCCCTGCATGGACAACGATACCCTGCGGAGGGGAAAACCCACCGCCTGGGTGAAGTATGGCTATGATATGGCGGTTCTCGCCGGGGACGGACTGATGATCTATGCCTTTGAGACGGCGGCGAAAGCTCTTGCTCTGGGAGCAGATCCGGACAGAACTGCCCGGTCCATGCAAATCCTGGCGGAAAAGACGGGAATTTACGGGATGATCGGCGGCCAGACGGTGGATGTGGAGCTGACCAATCAGCCCATTCCCGAGGAAAAACTGGATTTTATTTACCGCCTGAAAACAGGTGCCCTGCTGGAAGCTTCTCTTATGATCGGCGCAGTGATGGCCGGGGCGTCTGAGGACGAGGTGAAAAAAATGGAGGAGGTCGCCTCCCTGGTGGGGGTGGCGTTCCAGATTCAGGACGACATTCTGGATGTGACCGGCAGCGAGGAAGAGCTGGGAAAACCGGTGCTCAGCGATGAGAAAAACAACAAGACCACCTATGTGACGCTGAAAGGTCTGGAGAAAGCCAAAGCCGACGAGGAGGAGATTTCCAGGCGGGCGGTGCAGCTTCTTTGCTCCCTGGAAGGAGATCATGAGTTTTTGGAAGAATTGATCAATATGCTGACAAAGAGAAGAAAGTAATTTCTTCCGTCAGGGAAAAGGTACATTGATATGATACTGGAACAGATACAGAATCCGGATGATATAAAGAAATTAAACGGCGACGAGTTGAAAACCCTGGCTCAGGAGATCCGGGAATTCCTGATCGACAAGATCAGCGTGACCGGCGGCCATCTGGCCTCCAATCTGGGGGTGGTGGAGCTGACCATCGCGTTATTTTTAAGTTTTCATCTGCCGGAGGATAAGATTGTCTGGGATGTGGGCCACCAGGCCTACACCCACAAGATCCTGAGCGGCCGGCGGGAAATGTTTGACGACCTGCGCCAGTACGGCGGAATCAGCGGATTTCCGAAGAGGAAGGAGAGCCCCTACGACGCCTTTGATACAGGACACAGCTCCACTTCCATCTCCGCCGGTCTGGGACTGGCCCAGGGACGGGATATTCTGGGGGAGAACCACTATGTGGTCTCCGTCATCGGCGACGGCGCCCTCACCGGGGGCATGGCCTATGAGGCGTTGAACAACGCGGCCAGAATGAACCGGAATTTTATTATTGTGCTCAACGACAACAATATGTCCATCTCGGAAAACGTGGGCGGTATGTCCAAATATCTCAACGGCATCCGCACGGGAGAGGGCTACAACGGTTTAAAGCGCATGGTAAACAGCGGCCTGGAGAAGATTCCGGTGGTGGGAAAACCCTTAATCGACAAGATCACCAGGACGAAAAACGGTATCAAGCAGCTGCTGATTCCAGGGATGCTTTTTGAGAACATGGGAATCACCTATCTGGGGCCGGTGAACGGCCATGATATCCGGGCCCTGCAGAAAGTGTTCCGGGAGGCGAAAAAACTGGATCACGCCGTGCTGGTCCACGTACTGACGAAGAAGGGAAAGGGATATCCCCCTGCGGAGAAAAATCCCGCCCGCTTTCACGGTATCAGTCCCTTTGACGTGAAGACGGGAAAGCTGAAAGCGGAGAAAAAATATCCCGACTACACAGATGTGTTTTCCAAGAAGATCTGTCAGCTGGCCCAGGAGAATCCGAGGATCGTGGCGGTGACGGCGGCTATGCCCGACGGGACGGGGCTGAAGGCGTTTTCCCGAAGGTTCCCGAACCGGTTTTTTGACGTGGGAATCGCCGAGGAACACGCGGTGACCTCCGCGGCGGGGATGGCTGCGGCCGGACTGCGCCCGGTGGTGGCTGTGTACTCGTCTTTCCTTCAGAGAGGATACGATCAGGTGGTTCACGATGTCTGCCTCCAGGATCTGCCGGTGCTGTTCTGCATTGACCGGGCAGGACTGGTGGGAAGCGACGGGGAGACTCATCAAGGGATTTTTGACTATTCCTATCTGACTTCCGTGCCCAATATGACGGTGATGGCTCCCAAAAATCTGTGGGAGCTGCGGGATATGCTGGATTTTGCCATGACCTATGAGCGGCCGCTGGCCATCCGCTATCCCAGAGGGCAGGCGTATCGGGGACTGAAGGAATTTGAAGCCCCCATTGTGTATGGAAAGGGCGAGATGATCTTTGAGGAAGAGGATTACGCCCTTCTGGCCGTGGGCAGCATGGTGAGCACGGCGGAACATGTGAGAGAAAAATGGAAGGAAGCCGGATATTCCTGCTCTCTGGCCAACGGCCGTTTTGTCAAGCCGGTGGACACAGAGCTGCTGGACCGTCTGGCGGAGCGTCACGGCAGGCTGGTGACTCTGGAGGAGAATGTGCTCCAGGGAGGATACGGCCTGGCAGTCACCGCCTACATCCACGAACATTACCCGTGGATCAAGGTGCTGAACATCGCCCTGCCGGACGCTTACGTGGAGCACGGGAATGTGTCGCGGCTGAGAGAATGTCTGGGAATCGACAGCGATTCCGTAGTCCGCAGGATGCGGGAATTCTTTCTGGAAAGGAGAGACGGATGAAAGAGCGTCTGGACGTTTTAATGGTAAACCGGGGACTGGCACAGTCCAGGGAGAAGGCAAAGGCGATTATCATGTCCGGCATCGTATATGTGGACGGACAGAAGGAAGATAAGGCCGGAAGTTCTTTTGAAGATACAGTTAATATAGAAGTGAGAGGCCATACCCTGGCTTATGTGAGCCGGGGCGGGCTGAAGCTGGAGAAGGCCATGACCCATTTCGGGGTTCGGCTGGAGGGAAAGGTCTGCATGGACGTGGGAGCTTCCACGGGAGGCTTTACGGACTGCATGCTGCAGAACGGAGCGGTAAAGGTGTACGCCGTGGACGTGGGACACGGACAGCTGGACTGGAAGCTGCGCAATGATCCCAGGGTAGTCTGCATGGAAAAAACCAACATCCGCTACGTGACGCCGGAGGATATTGAGGACCGGCTGGATTTCGCGTCCATCGACGTGTCCTTTATCTCCCTGACAAAGGTGCTGGGCCCGGTGAAGGCCCTGCTGAAGGAGGACGGGCAGATTGTCTGTCTGATCAAGCCCCAGTTTGAAGCCGGCCGGGAGAAAGTGGGAAAGAAGGGTGTGGTGCGGGAGAAGAGCACCCATCTGGAAGTGATCCGCATGGTTATGGATTTTGCGGAGAGCATCGGATTTGAAATCCTGAATCTGGAATTTTCCCCCATCAAAGGGCCGGAAGGGAATATTGAATATCTGCTGTATCTGCAGAACCATGAGGAGGGCTGGAGATCACCGGAGGAGAGGCGCCTGCAGCCGGAGCCGGTGGTGGAAGAGGCCCACAGGAGCTTATAGGAGACCGATGAAGAAATTTTACATTATAGCTAACGAAGACAAGCAGAACACAAAGAGAACATTGAAGAGAATTGGGGAGTATCTTTCCCTGAAGGGCGCTTCCTGGATCGTCCACGAGAGCAGAGAGGAGGAAGAAGGCCGGCGGCCGGATCTGGGGTTTAAATACACAGATCCCAAGGGAGTTCCGAAGGATACAGACTGCGTCATCACCCTGGGAGGGGACGGCACCCTGATCCAGGCGGCCAGGGATCTGGCCGGACTGAACATTCCCATTCTGGGGATCAATCTGGGGACGCTGGGGTATCTGACCCAGGGAAACGGGCAGGATGTGCCGGAGATTCTGGAAGCCCTGCTGAGCGACCATTACGTGCTGGAGAGAAGGCTGATGCTGAAAGGCAGAAAAGAGGGACAGGACGGGACAGATTTCCAGGACATTGCCCTCAATGAGATCGTGGTGACCAGAAAGGACTCCATGAAGGTGACCAAGCTTTCCGTCAGCGTAAACGGCCGCTTTTTCAGCAGTTATACGGCAAACGGGGTGATTCTGTCCACTCCCACAGGTTCCACCGCCTACAACCTGTCGGCGGGAGGCCCTATCGCGGCGCCCAACTGCCGGATTATGATTCTCACATCCATCTGTTCCCATACCCTGAACATGCGCAGCATTGTGCTCTGCGCGGATGATATTGTGCGGATTGAGATTCTGGACGGGGGCGACGGCGAGCAGACAGCGGTGTTTGACGGAGATACAGCTGTGGACATGTCAAAGGGAGACGTGATCGAGATCAGCCGTTCCGCCGTGGAGACGATCATGGTGAAGCTGAACGACGAGTCATTTCTGGATAATGTGAGAAATAAAATGGCCGGGATTTAACGGCGGTTCCCGGCTGAAGAAAAGCGGGAAACAGACGAGGAGGAAAAAATGAAGCTGGAGAGACACAGCAAGATTGTGGAGCTGATCGGAAAATACGAGATCGAGACCCAGGAAGAGCTGGCGGAGTATTTAAATAAAGAAGGATTTAACGTGACTCAGGCGACAGTTTCACGGGATATCCGGGAACTGAAGCTGTCAAAGGTGCAGATGGACAACGGCAGGCAGCGGTACGTGGTACTTCAGAATCAGGATTCTTTCAGCGACAAATACATCCGGATTCTGAGAGACAGCTTTATGTCCATGGATATGGCCCAGAACATTCTGGTGATCAAGACGGTGGAGGGAATGGCCATGGCTGCCGCTGCCGCCCTGGACGCCATTCATTTCCATGAGATCGTGGGCTGTGTGGCCGGCGATAATACGATTTTCTGCGCTGTGCGCAGTGTGGATGACACGATCATCCTGATGGACAAGCTGAAGAAGATTCTGGCGGGCTGAAGATAAGGAGACGGAAGAAATATGCTGTTAGAGCTGCATGTTCGCAATCTGGCTCTGATCGAGAGGGCGGATGTGGAATTCGGCGAGGGCTTAAATATCCTTACCGGTGAGACGGGATCGGGAAAATCTATTTTTATGGGTTCCGTCAACATGGCTCTGGGCGGGAAGGTGCCCAGGGACATGGTGAGAAAGGGCGCGGAGTACGCCTATATTGAACTGATTTTTTCTGTGGATGAGGAGAAGGGAAAGATCCTGAGGCAGATGGGGGTCACTCCCAATGAGGACGGGATCCTGATCATCTCCAGGAAGATTATGCCGTCCCGCAGCGTCAGCCGCATCAACGACGAGACGGTGACCCTGGGGAGACTGCGGGAGATCACCGGCCTTCTGCTGGATATCCACGGCCAGCATGAACACCAGTCCCTGCTGTACCGGTCCAAGCATCTGGAGATTCTGGACTGCTTTGCCGGGGTGGAGAAGATGAAGAAGCAGCTGGCGGAGGAATACCGGCGTTATTGCTCCTTGGAGGAGGCTGCGGCCGGCTTCCGCACCGACGAGGAGACCAGGAGGCGGGAGGCGGATTTCCTGCGGTTTGAGGTGGATGAGATTGAAGATGCCGCCTTGAAACCGGGGGAAGAAGAGGAGCTGAGCCGCGCCTACCGCCGGTTTATGGGAAGCAGAAAGATTGTGGAGGCCCTGTCCGCCGCCTATGCGGCAGTGACCGCAGTGGATGTGGGTGAGGCCAGAAAAGGAGTGGAGAGAGCCGCCGAATATGAGGAGGCCCTGGAAAAGCTGAAGGATCAGCTCTTTGACGCCGAGGCCATTTTAAACGACGTGGCCCATGAGATCACCTCCTATCTGGACAATATGGTGTTTGACGAGGAGGAGTTCCGCCGGGTGGAGAGCCGGCTGGACCTCATCCACGGGCTGGAGGCGAAGTACGGCTCCGGGACGGAAGCCGTCCTTCGGGCTCTTCAGGAAAAGAAAGAGCGTTTAAATGAACTGGAAAATTATGACGGGTTAAAGCAGAAAGCGGAACAGGAGCTGGAGGAGAGCCGAGAGCGGCTGGATCTTCTGTGTGAGAAACTTTCCGAGCGGAGGAAGCAGGCGGCTTCCGGCCTGGCGGAAAAGATCCGCAGAAGCCTGCTGGACCTGAATTTTCTGGACGTGGAGTTTGAGATCAGCTTCCGGAAGCTGGACAAATACACGGCTCACGGATTTGACGAGGTGGAATTCCTCATTTCCACCAATCCCGGAGAAAGCGTGAAGCCCCTGGGAATGGTGGCCTCTGGCGGAGAGCTGTCCAGAATCATGCTGGCCATCAAGACCGTGCTGGCGGATACGGACGACGTTCCCACCCTGATTTTTGATGAGATCGACACGGGGATCAGCGGCCGGACGGCCCAGAAGGTGTCGGAAAAGCTGGCGGTGATCTCAGGAAGCCGTCAGGTGATCTGCATCACCCACCTTCCTCAGATCGCTGCCATGGCGGATTATCACTTTGAGATGGCCAAAGAGCCGAAGGAGGCCAAGACGGTGACCACCATCCGCCGGCTGGACGGCCGGCAGCAGATTGTGGAGCTGGCAAGGCTTCTCGGGGGAGCGGAGATCACAGACGCGGTGCTGCAGAACGCCGGAGAGATGAAAAAACTGGCGGAGCAGACCAAGGGACAGCTGAGAGAATACGGCGCATAAATACAGCAAAAAGGGCGGAAGCCCGGGAGATTTTCCCGGATTTCCGCCCTTCTTCTGGTTATTTGCCGGACAGCGGGCAGCGCCCGTCAGTACGGGGGCCGGAGACATTTCTGCCTCCGGCCCCGGTCAGGTCAGTTATTGCAGCAGCCGCATCCGGAATCCGAACCGGAAGAGATGGGCATGGGAGTGCTGGCGCATACGTCCAGTCCTCTCTGGTAGCCTTCGTTGAATCCGTTGTTGAATCCGTCGTTCCAGCCACGGTTGTAGCCGGCATTGAAGCCTCTCTGGAAGTCGGACAGCGTCGTATTATTATTGTTGTTATTATTGCAGCAGCATCTGCGGCAGCATCGATTGCAGCACCACATATTTCATTCTCCTTTTATTTTTCATGTTTGTACTATATCTTATGTGGACAGGAGGGAAATGGTTCTTCCTGTCACCTCTTCCCTGCTTCCTCATAAACTGGTATTAGAAAATTCCCTGAAAGGAAAGGAGTATCCTCTATGGATCAATATATGCCCCAGATGGCGTCTGTCCCCTTTTTCCGCCAGACGGCTGCGGCAGCATTCGGGCAGCAGGCAGATTTTTCTTCATTTCCCGTAGGCATGGCGTATGTGCCCATGCAGAAGTGGCAGCAGACCTATGACCTGGGCCTGGGCTTTTCCCGCGGCACGATTTTTCCGGATTTAGATCTTCCGTTTGTGATGGGGAGGTGTCAGTAAATGAACTATATGAATGGAACCCCGGGATTTGCCGCCGGGCAGAGGCAGACGGCAGTGACCCCGGCGCCGGTCTCTGACGCGGCTCAGATTCTTCAGGTGCTGGATCAGGCCAGCTTTGCCATGGATGACGTGCTCTTGTATCTGGATACCCATCCCACCGACACGGAAGCCCTGGCTTACTATCAGTATGTGAAAAGCCTCCGAAGCCAGGCGATGAACGCCTACACAGATCAATACGGCCCGCTGATGAAAGACCAGGAAAGATCCACCACCGACTGGACCTGGATCAGCGGACCCTGGCCCTGGGAAGGAGGTAGAAACTGATGTGGATGTATGAAAAAAGACTGCAGTACCCGGTAAATATCAAAAACCCGGATCCGAAGATGGCTCAGTTTATCATGAGCCAGTACGGCGGGCCCGACGGCGAAATCGGGGCGTCCATGCGCTATCTCTCCCAGCGGTATGCCATGCCCTACGACACCTGCAAGGCGGTCCTGACGGACATTGGAACGGAGGAGCTTGCCCACATGGAGATCGTGGCGGCGATTATTCACCAGCTGACGCGGAATCTGACTCCGGAGCAGATCGTGGAGGCTGGATTCGGGCCCTACTATATTGACCACACCACAGGAATCTGGCCCCAGGCGGCGGGCGGAGTTCCGTTTAACGCCTGTGAGTTCCAGTCCAAGGGCGATGTGATCACGGATCTGGTGGAGGATATGGCGGCAGAGCAGAAAGCCCGCACCACCTATGACAACATACTCCGGGTGGTGAAGGATCCGGATGTGTGCGATCCCATCCGGTACCTGAGAGAGCGGGAGATCGTTCATTTCCAGCGTTTCGGTGAAGCTCTGCGGATTACCCAGGATCACCTGGATTCCAGAAACTTCTACGCCTTCAATCCCGCTTTTGACCAGGTGAGAGGCAGTCAGCCGGAAAATGGGACGGAACATCAGCCTCAGGTTCCTCCGTCTGTGATCACTCCCCCCGAGAACGGTTCCCAGGCGGGAGAGGAGACGGTGCTCCAGCCCGGCGGAGCGTCCGGAGGCGGGCAGATGGAGAGCGGAGAAAACGGCGCGCAGTCCGGCGCTGCGCAGTCCGGAAGCGGGACGCAGACGGGAAACGGGATGCAGTTCGGGAACGGGACAGTGTCCGGCGGGGCGTCCGCCAGAGCTCAGACGGGAAATGTCATGCAGCCGACGGTGAGAACCGTTCCCGCGGCTCAGAGACAGACTGCCGGCATGGCAGCGGGAACACCGCGGAGCGCGGCGGGAATGACGGGAGGCGGAGGCCAGATGCAGCAGCAGACAGCCCGGTCCCGGCAGACTGTGCCCCTGTCCGGCAGATCAGGGAACGGGAGCGGAAGCTGCGCCTGCCCCAATATGCCCTGCGGCAGTCCCTACACACCTTTTGGGGGATGCTGAGTTTTCAAGATAATAAAAACAGGAAGGCCGTAAGGCCTTCCTGCGGCGAGGGGTGGCGCAGCCACCCCTCAGGCTGTTTGCCAGGCAAACAGCCTTTAACAATCCTTGGTGCTCTCTCCCGGCAGGAGGGGCGTTGAGGAGGAATCCTCCCTGTGAAGCTCCTGCTTCTTGTTCCGGATCAGATGGATGCCCAGCACGATGATAAAGACGGAAAACAGCGCCCGGAGGGAGAAGGATCCGAACATGCGGAAGGCCGCGTACAGCCGTCTGGAGATAGAAAACATTCCCATGACCATGTAGAGAAAATCCATCAGATAGTTCCAGAGGAGGATGACTCCGAGGACAATGAGCACGGCGGCCACGGCTTTCCGGTTTTTCTGCAGCCACTGACGGCTCAGGAACGGGAAATCTTTCTGATGGAAGAGATAATCGTCCTCCACGGCGTAAAATTCCTCATCCGGCATGGAGTTTAGGTTGTGCACATGGAAAAAACTGTAAAACCAGATGACCGGCTGGACAAAGAGCAGGGCAGGCAGATTCAGGATGCCGCTGACGGCCCAGATCAGAAAGAAGATGCCCATGAGACTGACGCCCTGCTTCATAAAGCCCAGGTACATTTCTCCGGCTCCCGGCAGCAGGGAACAGCAGAACGTCAGAAATTTATTCTTTTTTCTCGTCATATAAGTAGACCTCCCAATTGGATAATTCATAAGACATTCGGTTCAGATTGTCGGTGATCTGCCGGGCTTTCTGATAGAAGGGAACGGAAAAACGGATGTCCGGTCCGGCAGGAAGCGAAGAGGGGAGCAGGGCCAGCAGCAGTACGCTCACGGCCACAGCCGTTCCCACCTTCAGGCTGTAAAGGAGGAGGCGGGTTCGATGGGAGAGCTTCCTGGCTTCGGCGGGCAGCTTCACATCCGGCTGGCTGCAGCGCTTCATCACGGAAGATTTTAAATCTCCGGGGGCGCGGATGAGAAAATTTTCCTCAATATAGTCAGCGAATTCTTCTGCTGCCAGGTCATCCTTTTTTACCTGTTCCAGCAAGTCTCTGGTGAGATCCGTATGTTCCATGGCCTGCATCCTCCTTTCCATAGAGTTTCCGTATCATGGCTTTCGCGCGGTAAACCTGCGTCTGAAGCGTTTTTATATTGCGGCCTGTCTTTGCCGCCAGCTCGTTGATACTGAGCTCGTAATAAAAATAATCGATGGCCACGTCCCGGTAAGGCTGGTTTAAAGCCATACAGCAGCGCAGCAGTTCTTCCCGGACGGCGCGGTCCAGAGCAGTGTTTTCCGGAGAGCTGCCGTCGGAGGGGACGGTGACGAAGAAGCTGTCTTCCGTGGGGACAGACCGTCTGCCAGCCCGCTTCAAGTAGTCGATGCACTTGTTGGTGGCAATGCGGCAGAGCCAGGCCCGCTCATTTTTTCCGTCAAAAGCGGAAAGACTTTTGTAGGCAGACAGGAACGTGTCCTGCGCTAAGTCCTCCGCCTCGAAATAGTCTCCCGTGAGACGATAGCAGATGGAGTAGACCAGATTCTGGTACTGATCGATCATCTGCTCCAGCTGTTCATTTGCATTAATGTTCCCGCCCCCTTTCCGTCCTACCTATTATAACGGGCCCGCCCTGGGAAAGTCTTCAAAAAAATGAAATTTCTGTTAAAAAATCTTGCATTTTCCCAGAGGCCCCGTTTATAATAGTATAAACAGAAGAATATCATATAAAAGTACGAAAGCGAAGAGGAGATAAACCCCATGACAAAAACAGAGATTGTTTTTTGGAATATGGATTCCATCATGCAGTTTATGGAGATTATCGGCCGTCACGAATATGAAGCGGAATTAGTATGCGGCGGCAGAACAGTCAATGCGAAAGCACTTCTCGATGTGATTTCTCTTCACGCCTTTCAGGCGTCAGAGTTACGGATTTTCAGCGACTCCTGCGATGATCTGCTGAGAGAGCTGGATTTGTATATGGACCAGTACAGACTGGAGCGGGCGTGCAGCGCCTGACAGCATTTTCCCGCAGAAAAAGGACATGGAAAATGTCTCCGCAAAAGGAAATAAAAGCGGCTTGAAAAAAAACGGGAACTGTTGTATAATGGGTTACAGTTTAAAAAAGGAGTTTGTGATTCCTGGGATGTTCGACCCTCTTACTTCATTTGAACCTACAGTATGACGTAAGGGATTCCAATATTTTCAAGCGGATGTCAGGCCTCCGATACGAGTGGAAGGCAGAAGCTTGAGTGAGGTTGCCCACCTAGCAAGGCTAGGAGTCAAACAGTAAGAGACGGCATTTTGGGATTACAAAAGAGAAAAGCGGCGAGCGATCGCCGCTTTATCTTTTCGGAAAAGTGTGCTAGACTATATGAAAAAAGACAGATATTGGAGAATACCATGAAAAACCGGAAATTTTCAACTTACTTATACTGGGGAATCACTGCGTTTCTGGTCATTTCCGCCTGCATCCTGCTGGTTTTTGTCATGATCCATATGGAAAAGGTGAGAAGGCTGGCCGCATTTTTGACAGATATTCTGATGCCGGTGATTTACGGCGGCGTGATGGCCTATCTTCTCACGCCCATCTACAACCGGGTGGCCGACGGAACGGAACAGTTCCTGAAAAAACGGATGAAACTGGAAAAGCGTGCCAGAGTGATGGGAAAAAGTCTGGCTACGGCAGTCAGCCTGATTGTTCTTTTCGCCGTGGTCAGCGGACTTCTGGCAATCCTGATCCCTCAGCTGATCAACAGCATAACAGGCATCATCAATTCTCTTCCCAGCAATCTGAACAATCTGGAGCGGTGGCTTCTGGACTGTCTCGACGACAATCCGGAACTGGCGGAGGAGGTAACCGCCCTTTTTAACGCCACAGGGCTGGAGCTTCAGAGCTGGGTCAACCGGAACATCGTTCCCAGCCTTTCCAACTTAGACGAAAACTTTCTGCAGAACCTGTGGGACGTGGTCTCCAGGGTCTCCAGCAGCGTGCTGGATGTGATGACCGTGCTGAAAAATGTATTTATCGGCGTGATCGTCACCGCCTACATGCTGAATATTAAAGATTCGTTCTGCACCCACGGAAAGAAAGTGATCTACGGTATTTTTCCCTTAAAAATTGCGAACCGGGCAGTCCGGGAGCTGCGGTTTATCCATCAGGTGTTCGGCGGTTTCATCATCGGAAAGCTGCTGGATTCCCTGATCATTGGAATTCTCTGCTTCTGCGGCATGTCCCTGATGAAACTGCCCTATGTCATGCTGGTGAGCGTGATCGTGGGCGTAACCAATGTAATTCCATTTTTCGGGCCATTTATCGGCGCGATCCCCAGCGCTTTCTTCATTCTGCTGGTGAATCCGCTGCAGTGCCTGTATTTCATCATTTTTGTGTTCCTGCTTCAGCAGTTTGACGGAAATATTCTGGGACCGAAGATCCTGGGAGATTCCACGGGCATCTCCAGTTTCGGCGTCCTCTTTTCCATCTTATTGTTCGGGGGACTTTTCGGCTTTGTGGGCATGATCATCGGAGTGCCTACCTTTGCAGTGCTTTACAATCTGGGCAAGGACAGCGTGGAGCATTTCCTTCGGAAAAAAGGATTATCCTGTAATACCCAGGACTATGCGGAACTAGACTATATAGAAAACGACCAGAAAACATACGTCAGAAAGCAAGAGGATTAAATGAAGGATTGGAAAGCGATCTGCTGGATCATCGGCATCCCTGTGCTGATTTTGCTGCTGATGATCGGCATTGTGATTTATGAACCGGTACAGGACGGAATATCCAGAGGGGAGGCGTCCAGGGCGGCGGTGCTTGCCCTGGTGTCCCGGGAGGAGTGCGAGAGCTTCCTGGAGGATAAAGCGTCCCATTTCCAGGCGGGTCAGACGGATCCGTGGTACGTGAAATACATGGATTATCTGTATGAGAACGGCTACCTGGATGAGGAGAGAACTCCGGCTACAGAAGAAAGCGCGGAGGGTTACATCACTTACGGCGAGGTGGAATATCTGGCGTCCCGGATTTCCAGCTCTCTGAGAAACCGGGCCAGGGCGACGGTGAATAACCGGGATAATCCCATGCCCCAGGACGAGTGGTGGCTGTTTTACGATTCCATGTTAAACGCTGTGGACCGGGAGAACCAGGTAAAGGAGGAGACCATTGCCATCTACCAGGTGGGAGACGGCGGGGAGGAAGTTTCCTGGGCTGTGTACACCAGCGCGGGAGTTTTGGACTGCGAGGGGATGACCCTGGAGCGGTATGTGGACCGGCAGAGCCAGGCGCTGTACCGGGGAAGCAGCCTGATTCGCTTCGAGGAGCCGGAATCGGATGAAGTGGTCTATGAAAATGTGTGGATCGCCGAGGGAGAAGACGGGGAATGTCTGGTCTACGTGGGCGGAATCACAAAAACCATGAAAACCGGATTCGATGATGAGGAAAAGCAGGAGCTTTACAATAATATTGTGGATCTCCATCTGAAAGATGGAAAAGTCCGCCGCGCTGTGGTGAAAAAAGAGCGGCTCACCGGCCGCGTGCTGGCGGTTGGAGGCGATTTCATTGAGATCGAGGGATATGGGGAGCTGCCCCTAAGCCCCACGTTCCAGGTGTTTAAGACTTACGGCACCTTTGAGCGGAAACAGACAAAGGACATTCTGGTGGGTTATGACAATCAGGAATTTGTGATTTCCGGGGGCCAGGTGTGCGCGGCGCTGATTGTCAGGACCTTTGACGCGGACACGATCCGGGTGCTGCTGATGGACATCGGTTTCCACTCGCTGTTCCATCCGTCGGTCACCATAAGCAGCAGAGGAGATATGACCCTCACTTGGGCGGACGGCGGCACGGAAACGGTGAAGGCCGGGGAGGAATTTACCATATCGGCGGAGGAATCCCGGCTGAACAGCGGCCGTCTGATTGTGCAACCGGCAGACGGGGAGGAAATTTCCGTAAATTCCATTGAGAGAAGCCAGGGAACGCCTTCCTATGAAGGCAGGCTGGAAATTTCCTCGGAGCAGGGCGGCCTGGCTCTGGTCAATGAGCTGTACCTGGAAGACTACTTAAAGCGGGTGGTTCCCAGCGAGATGCCGGCCAGCTACGAGAAGGAGGCGCTGAAGGCCCAGGCGGTCTGCGCCCGCACTTACGCCTACCGGCAGATCCAGGCCAACGGCTACAGCCAGTACGGCGCCCATGTGGACGACAGCACCGCCTATCAGGTGTACAACAACATTTCCACCAACAGCCGGACAGACGCGGCGGTGGATGAGACCTACGGACAGATTCTCACTTACGACGGGGATCCGGTGGAGGCGTTTTACTTCTCCACTTCCTGCGGGTCCACTGCCGACGGCAGCATCTGGGGAGGAGATCCGGACGCGGTGCCCTATTTAAAGAGCAAGATGCTGGGATCCAATCCCAACGGCTATGATCTGCAGAACAATGTGGATTTCTACAATTTCATCCGGGACAGAAGCTACCGGGCCTACGACTCTGACTATGCCATGTTCCGCTGGCAGACGACTACTACCAGCGAGATCCTGAGCCAGAAGGTGACGGGAATCGGAACGGTGGAGAACATTACGGTCAAGTCCAGAGGCGCCGGCGGCGTGGTGCGGGAGCTGGAGATCACCGGCTCCGAGGGCGTCAAGACCCTCATCGGCCAGAGCCAGGTGCGCTCCATTCTGGGCAGTACGTCCCTCACCATCCGCAGGAAGGACGGAACCACCATGACAGGCCAGGAAACTCTTCCCAGCGCCTTTATCGCCATTGAAAAAGACGGAAATTCCTTCCGCATCTACGGCGGAGGCTACGGTCACGGGGCCGGAATGAGCCAGAACGGCGCCCAGGGCATGGCGAAGGCGGGGGAGACCTACGAAGATATTCTGAAGTTTTTCTACGACGGAACGGAACTGACGGAAGTGGAGCGGGAGGATTAAAGAGATCCGGCGGAAACCGCAGACAGGCCCGTCTGGGAAACGTAAACGGGCCCGGCCGGGAAATCTCCCGCGCCGGGCCTGAAAAATTTTTTGAAAAAATACGGATATCCCTGAATAGATTTCCGGAAAACGCCAATACTACTAACAGTTACAAAAGAGGAAATGAATACTTATCCTCCCCTTTTTTATACCTCGCTTGTTCGCCGAGTGCAGCAGGCGGGGTATTTTTTGGGTTTTCCTTGATTTTTTACCTCTGCCGGCTGTCTGTCCAGATTATGGCTTATAGAACTGATGTGGGGTTTTTAGATGGTCTGTAAAGGTTGTACCTTTATAGATAGTGCACCTACTGTACATCGTCAAGTTGTGACTCTTCTTTTTCAGAGTCTTTCTGTTCTTGCTCCTGCTGCCACTTTTTAAAATCTTCTATATCCGTATAGGCAAATCGAATAGCAATAGCAATAACTGTAAGATCGTCTATATATCCTATTCCTGGAAGGATATCTGGAATTAAATCGACAGGACTAAGAAAGTATATTAATGCGGCTATCAGGCCAATAAGTGAACCTACCGGGATTTCCCTATATTCTTTATGTATATATGCTTTTATGAGGCTCACAATTAAGGGAATATCTTTTATTTTTTCTTTAAATCCAGATACCGTTCCAATTTTGTCGCCTACTTGATCTAAAAATTTATTCATTTCTTTTTCGTTTTGCAAGAGCTGTTCGGCTTTTTTCTTATTAGCGTTTAAAGCTTTTTTAGCCTGCTTTTCTGTTATTTGTGTAGTATTTTCACTTTTCTTTGCCATCTTTGTCTCCTTCTTGTTTTTTTATCTGTCGTAATCGCCGCTCAGTGTACCCTAATTTTTTTGATAATTGTTTAATATCTGCATTAGGGTAGGTAAGCTGCTTACGGACATATCTTGTAGAATATAATTTTTTGGGAAATGTTATCTGTAATCCCTTGAAATTATCATATAGTTTAAGAGTTGCTTCGATACCAATAACCTCTGCAATATCTTGGTATATTCCAGATAAATCAGAGGCGTTAATATCGCTGTTTTGAGCAATCAATAACTCCCTCCCTCTTTCGTATGCTGTTGATTCTGAGATAACTATACATTTTTTGAATTGAAATTACACTTTGCAAATTTCCTTGAAATTTTCCTTATAAATTTCCGGAAGCCCAAAAACAGACAACTGTGGCCCTTTTTTATCCCCCATGATATACTGGAGATCAAAGGAGGCTGATACAATGTTTCAGAATAAAGTGGCGGTTATCACAGGGGGCGCCCAGGGTATCGGAAAATGTATTGCAGAAGAATTCCGGAAAAACGGAGCATCTGTCTGCATCATAGATATACGGGAAAATGATTATTTTATCGGTGATCTGGCGGAAAAAGAGACCTTAGAGCGTTTTGCCAAAAAGGTGGCTGCGGAATACGGGAAAGTGGACTGTCTGATCAACAACGCAATTCCCCTGATGAAGGGGATCGCTGACTGCTCTTATGAAGAGTTCAATTACGCTCTGCGGGTAGGCGTGACGGCGCCGTTTTATCTTGCAAAGCTTTTTCTGCCGTACTTTTCTTCCGGTGCGTCCATTGTAAATATTTCTTCTTCCCGGGACCGCATGAGCCAGCCGCAGACTGAAAGCTATACCGCAGCGAAAGGGGGAATTGCGGCCCTTACCCACGCTCTGGCGGTAAGTCTTAGGGGAAAAGTCCGGGTCAATTCCATTTCTCCAGGCTGGATTGACACCGCTTACACAGAGTATACGGGCGCAGATGCGGTCCAGCAGCCTGCCGGCCGGGTGGGAAATCCCCTAGATATTGCAAATATGGTGCTGTATCTCTGCTCGGACAAAGCGGGATTTATCACCGGGGAAAATATATGTATTGACGGCGGTATGACGAAACAGATGATTTACCACAATGATTTCGGGTGGACGCTGAATGAAGGGGAAAACCATAGATAATCTGCAAAGTTGACATAAAAAACCATTTCAGTTATACTACGAAAAGAATTCTGACAGAAGAGAGGAACACAATCATGATCCTGATCATTTGCACCGAGGACCGCTGGGGCATGGCCTTCAACGGCCGCCGGCTGAGCATGGACCGGGCGGTCCGGGAGAAGATGCTGGAAATTGCTGCGGGGAAAACCCTGTGGATGAGCAGCTACAGCGGAAAACAGTTTGAAGAAGAGGAAGAAAAGGGGCCGATCCGGGTGGACGACCGTTTTCTGGAAAAGGCGGGGAAAGGAGAGTACTATTTCGCGGAACTGGAGGATGTGACCCCTTACGGAGACCGGCTGGAGGGAATCATCCTGTTTCGGTGGAACAGGAGATATCCGGCGGACCAGTACTTTGATCCGGAGCTGTTAAAGTCCTTTCACCTGGTGAAGACGGAAGAATTTCCGGGAAGTTCCCATGAGAAGATCACCATGGAGGTGTACTCCTTATGAGCTGGCTGCGGAAAATGAGAACGACGGCGGCTCTGCTTCTTGCAGCTGCGGTCTTTGGAATCACAGGCTGCGGCGGAAGCCAGTTTCCGGCGGGCGGGGACTGGCCTGCCGCGGTGTCTGATGGACGGGGCGGCACGGGGGAATCGGAGGGATTTTCCTTTGGCGCGGATGAAACGTCTAAGACAGGTGTGTACACCGGCGATCCCTATGAGACGGTCAACGGCAATGTCCCCTATTTTACAGAAGAGGAGCTGGCGGAGGGAAAGGAGTCCTTCGAGTATTACAGCGAGCTGGACCGGCTGGGGCGTTGCGGAGTGGCCTTTGCCAGCGTGGGGCAGAATCTGATGCCCACGGAGGCCAGAGAGAGCATCAGCCAGATCAAGCCTTCCGGGTGGCAGATCGCCCGCTACGACATCGTGGACGGTGGTTATCTGTACAACCGCTGCCACCTGATCGGCTATCAGCTGACGGCGGAAAACGCCAACGAGAAGAATCTGATCACCGGAACCAGGTACATGAATGTGGAGGGAATGCTTCCCTTTGAAAATATGACGGCGGACTATGTGAAGGAGACGGGCAACCATGTGCTCTACCGGGTTACGCCGGAATTTCAGGGGGATGAGCTGGTGGCCCGGGGAGTGCTTATGGAGGCCCGGTCGGTGGAAGATGACGGAGAGGGAATCAGCTTCTGCGTGTTTGTTTATAATGTGCAGCCGGGCATTGAGATCGACTACGCCACCGGAGACAGCCGGCTGGCGGGGGAAGAGACGGAAGAAACGACGTCCGGGTCCCAGTCAGAGGAGATGGAGTATGTGCTCAACACCGGGACGAAGCGGTTTCACAAGCCGAACTGCAGCAGCGTAAAAGATATGAAGGAGGAAAACCGGGAGGACTATTTTGGAACCAGGGAGGAGCTTCTGGCGGAGGGATATGAGCCCTGCGGCCGCTGCAAACCGTAAAAACCAGGAAAAATCCGGTTCCAGCGGAAAAAAATGAAAAAGTCGGACCTTGAAAAAACCTAGGTTTTATGCGGGTTTCCGGGGAAAACGTGTCAATTGAACAAAAAAAATTACACAATTTTGAAAAAAACATTTGCAAAATCCGAAGTTTTGTATTATACTATCTCACGTAGTCCTCGAGAGAACAAAAAGGATGGTTACGCAATGGCAACAATGTTGGAGACATGGAGAAATCTTGCGTACGGAGACGGGCTGGCAAAGAAGCAGCAGGAAGAGCTCTGGAGCAGATATTTCCAGATTGAAAAAGGTATTTACGAGCAGATCCTGACAGATCCCGCACAGGTAATTGAGGGAACAGTGAAGGAGCTTGCTGATAAGTATAATACAGACACTATGATCATGACCGGTTTCCTGGACGGCATCAATGAGAGCCTGAAGGAATATGAGAATCCCATCGAGACCATGGATGAGAACACCCAGGTTAAGATTGAGATTGATCCGGAAAAGCTGTATTACAACATGGTGGAGGCGAAAGCTAACTGGCTCTATGAACTTCCCCAGTGGGACAGCATTCTCAGTGAAGAGAGACGGAAAGAGCTCTACAAGGAGCAGAAAGCTTCCGGTACGGTTCGCCGTCAGACGAAGAAGATCTATCCCAATGATCCGTGTCCCTGCGGCAGCGGAAAGAAATACAAAAAGTGCTGCGGAAAAAATTTATAAGGAAATGAATGCGGCTGGAAACAGCCGCAGAGATGACGGGGTATGGCGTAGCTTGGTAGCGCGCTCGGCTGGGGGCCGAGAGGTCGCAGGTTCAAATCCTGTTGCCCCGATGAATAAAAGTGCTGGGTGCCTGAGAACAGGTTCCCGGCACTTTTTGTTTTACATATTTTTAAAATTCAGGTAAATGAGTACGCCGCCGGAGGGCGGAAGGAGGAGCGGTGAAGATGTCAAAAAAGAGGATTGCCAGCTTTGATGTGGATCAGACTCTGCTGGATCATAAGACGTATCAGATTCCTGAAAGTGCACTGAAGGCAGTGAATGAGCTGCGGAAGGATTTTTACATTGTGCTGTCCACAGGACGGGATATGGACAACTATTACAGCAAGCAGTACCGGGATGTGATTCAGCCGGATGCGGTGATTCATCTGAACGGGACGAAAATCACAGTGGGCGGAGAGCTGATCTATGAGCATGAGATGGACAGGACGCTGCTGAAGGAAATTCTGGATTACGCTGACAAAGCGGGCTACGCCCTGGGAGTGACCATTGGAAATGAGGACTATTATCTTCATCCCGAAGTGGTGGAGGAGACGGACCGGCTGCGCTGGGGTCGGTCAGAGCGGCGCTTTAAAGATCCCAGATCCCTTCTGGACCAGGGCGTGCGGACTTTGGCCTATATTGGAAAGGAAGACGGCGCCATGGATATGGAGAAGCGCTTCCCCCAGCTGAAATTCCTCATGTTCGCCGGCCGCCTGGGAGCGGACGTGGTGGAGCGGGAGGCGTCCAAAGCCAAGGGACTTCTCCGCCTCTGCCAGTACTACGGCACCACTCCGGAGGATGCGGTGGCTTTTGGGGACAGTATGAATGATTTTGAGATTCTGCAGACCGCCGGTCTGGGGATCGCCATGGGAAATGCCATGGATGAGCTGAAGGAGGTGGCGGATTACGTCACGTCTTCGGTGGGAGAGGATGGAATCTGGAATGCCTGCGAGCATTTTAATTTTTTCAGGTCATGAAAGGAGAGAGGGACAGTGAATGAGCGTTTGGAGAGACTGAGGGAAAAGATGAGAGAGAGGGGCATTGACGTGTATGTGGTGCCCACCTCTGATTTCCACGAGTCGGAATATGTGGGGGAGCATTTTGCCTGCCGGAAATATATCACCGGATTTACCGGTTCCGCGGGAACAGCGGTGGTGACCATGACGGAGGCCGGGCTTTGGACTGACGGCCGGTATTTCGTTCAGGCATCCGGGCAGCTGAAGGGCAGCGATGTGGCGCTGATGAAAATGGGCGTGGAAGGTGTGCCTACGGTCCTGGAGTATATTGGGCAGAAGCTTCCGGAAAGAGGAAAACTGGGCTTTGACGGCCGGGTGATCAACGAGCTTCTGGGCGAGGATATGGAAGCTGCCGTATCCGGAAAACACGGCACGGTGGTGTACGGGGAAGACCTGGTGGGTATGATCTGGGAGGATCGCCCTGCCCTCTCCAGAGAGCCGGTGTGGATCCTGGATGAGAAGTACTGCGGAAAATCTGCCGGCGAGAAGATCGGCGATCTCCGCCGGGCCATGAAGCAGGCGGGAGCGGACGTCCATGTGCTGACGGCTCTGGACGATATCGTGTGGCTGTTAAATATCCGGGGAAATGATGTGCCCTGCAATCCGGTGGTGCTCTCCTATCTGGTGGTGACGGACAGCCAGGTTCTGTTTTTTGTCCAGGAGGAGGCCCTCGGCGATGAGGTGAAGGCCTACTTAAACGGGCTGGGAGTGACAGTGCGGCCTTATGACAGCATTTACGAGTATGTAAAAACCCTTCGGGACCAGGCGGTGATGGTGGAAAAGAGCCGGGTGAATTACGCCCTCTGCCACAATCTGGATTCCAGCTGCCGGCTGATCGACCGGATGAATCCCACGGCCCTTGCCAAGGCGGTGAAAAACGAGACGGAGATGGAAAATCTTCGCCGGGCCCACATCAAGGACGGCGTGGCGGTGACCAAATACATCTGCTGGCTGAAGAAGAACATTGGAAAGATCCCCATGGACGAGATGAGCGTGGCGGACAAACTGGAAGAGTTCCGGAAGGAGCAGGAGGGCTATCTGGAGCCCAGCTTCGACACCATTTCCGCTTACGGTCCCAACGCGGCCATGTGCCATTACTCTGCCACCGAGGAGAGCAAGGCAGTTCTGGAGCCGAGAGGACTTTACCTGGTGGATTCCGGCGGCCAGTACTATGAGGGTACCACGGATATCACCAGAACCATCGCTTTGGGCGAGCTGACAGCGGAGGAGAGAGAGCATTTCACTCTGACAGTGATGAGCATGCTCCGCCTGGGCAATGTAAAATTCCTTCACGGCTGCCGGGGACTGAACCTGGACTATGTGGCCAGGGAGGTGTTCTGGCAGAGAGGTCTGAACTTTGACCACGGCACGGGCCATGGCGTGGGATATCTGTTAAACGTCCATGAGCGGCCCAACGGCATCCGCTGGAAGGTGGTGCCGGAGCGTCAGGACAGCGGAGTGCTGGAGGAGGGCATGCTCACCTCCGACGAGCCGGGAATCTACATCGAGGGAAGCCACGGCGTCCGCACGGAGAATCTGATTCTGTGCCGGAAGGCGGAGAAGACGGAGTTCGGCCAGTTTATGCGGTTTGAGTTCGTGACCTTTGTGCCCATTGATCTGGACGCCATCGACAAATCCATCATGCGCCAGGAGGATGTGGATCTGTTAAATGCTTACCACAAAGAGGTGTACGAGAAGATTTCCCCCTACCTGACGGAGGAGGAAGCCGCCTGGCTGAAGGAATATACGAGAGCCATCTGAATACCAATATGAGACGAAAACCGGGGACCGCCCCGCGGCGAAGAGCAGAACTGCTTCGCTGCGGGGGCGGTCTCTTTTTTTTGCCCGGCAGCGGCGGCGATGCAGAAGAAAAGATAAAAAATGAAATAGAATTACATTTAAAATATTTATATAAAATATATTGTAATTTAATTTCATATGTGCTATTATACCGGAGTAACCGCTTATATACGAAGAAAAATTAGGTAAAATGCTGTCATATGACAGCGGAGACCGAAAAGAAAAATGTAAGAATTGTCTTTAAGGAGGGCGAGTATGCAGGAGATTTCTGTATTATTTGTCGTATTGGTGGTGCTGTACACTGTTGTGGCGGTGGCAGACCAGATTTCTATTCAGTGCGGGATTTACACCCCGCTGTTTGCGGCCACGTTTGTGGGATTCCTGCTGGGAGATCTGCAGACCGGCCTGATCATCGGAGCGACCCTTCAGCTGATGACGCTGGGTGTGGCCACTTACGGAGGAGCAACGGTTCCGGATTATCTGTCCGGAGCGATCATGGGAACAACCTATGCCATTATTTCCGGCGAAGGCGCGGAGTACGGCATTGCTCTGGCCATCCCCATCGGCCTTCTGCTGACCCAGATGGACATTCTGGGCAGAATGTGCAACTCTTTCTTCCAGCACTATGCGGATCGCTGCGCGGAGCGGGGCGATTACAGGGGAGTGGAGAGGGCAAACCTTCTGGGCTTCCTGCCCTGGGCGCTGTCCCGCGTCATTCCCGTGATGGTGGGCCTGATCTTCGGGGAGGCTGTGGTCAACAGCATCAACGCTTTCATCCCTGCATGGTTCATGACCGGTCTGAAGACGGCAGGCGCCATTCTCCCGGCCATGGGTATGGCGATTCTGATGCGGTATCTGCCGCTGAAGAAATACTATGCTTACTTTATCATCGGCTTTGTGATGCTGGCCTATGCGGGATCCATGTTCAGCGTGATGGCGGCGGCTCTTCTGGGACTGGCCCTGGCGGCAATTCACTATTCCAGAACGAAGGACCGTGCCGCAGCGGCAGCTGTATCGGAAAACGGCATGGTGAGAATCGACGACGAGGAGGTAGAGATCAATGGCTAACCAGACAGAGAGTACCAAGCTGACGAAGCAGGACATTAAGAAAGTCTATATCAGAAATCTGTTTGCGCTCCAGTTCGGATGGAACTACGAGAAAATGCAGGGCCTGGGCTATGCCTACGTGATCATGCCGGTGCTGAAGCGGCTGTACAAAAATGATCCGGAAAAGATGAAGAAAGCCCTGAAAATGCAGCTTTCCTATTTCAACACCACCCCCGCCATGGCCCATCTGATCACCGGCGCGGATATGGCTCTGGAGGAAGAGCTGGGCGTGGAGTCCGAAGAGACGGTGATGGCGGTAAAGACCGGTCTGATGGGACCTCTGGCCGGTGTGGGAGATACCCTGTTCATCGCCATTTACCGGGCCATCGTATTTTCCATTGCGGCCTATATTGCCATGCAGGGAAACCCGGTGGGCCTGATTATCCCGCTGATCACCTGTGCGGCCGTGCTCTGGATCCGGTATAAATTCACCTGGCTCGGGTACAACTCCGGACGGAAGCTGGCCACCAGCTTTGCCGACAAGCTTGCGCCCATCACGGAGGCGGCCAGCATTCTGGGCTTGACGGTAGTGGGAGCTCTGATCCCCTCTGTCATCTCCTACAAGACGGATCTGACCTTCGCCATGGGTGAGGTGACCTTCTCTGTACAGGAAATGCTGGACAAGATTCTTCCCTGCATGCTGCCTCTGGGCATTGTTATGCTGTCCTACTGGCTGCTGGGCAAAAAGAAGATCAATTCCACCAAGCTGATCTTTATCCTGATCGCTCTGGGAATGGTTCTGGGAAACCTGCAGAATATGCTGACCTTTGCGGCCGGATTGTTTTAAGTTCGGAGGTGTGGTATGATAGGATTAATTGTGACTGGGCACGGGAATTTTGCCACAGGAATCACCAGCAGCTTCCGGCTGATTGCGGGAGATGTGCCGGATTATGAGGCGGTGGACTTTCTTCCGGAGGATTCCATTGAAATGCTGACAGAGAAGCTGAGCAATGCGGCCGCCCGGCTGGACGGATGTGAGAGCATTCTGGTGCTGACGGATCTGGCCGGGGGATCCCCCTACAATGTGGCTTCCAAAATGCGCATGGAACGGAAGGACACCATGGAAGTGATCGCCGGAATCAACCTGGCGGCTCTCATTGAGGCCGGAATGGCCAGGGAGAGCGCTGCTGATGCGGGGGAACTGGCGCGGGACGTGGAGGAGACGGCAAAGGAACAGGTGATCCGTTTCCTGACGGATGAGGAGCAGGCAGCCGCCGCGGCGGCGAAGCCGGTGAAAAAGGCGGCAGTCCGCCGCGGCAATCCGGATGGACCGAAGGGTGTCATCGTTCACGCCAGAGTGGACGAGCGCCTGATTCACGGCCAGGTGGCCATGGTGTGGACCAACACCGTGGGAGCCAGCCGGATCGTCGTGGTCAACGACGACGTTCTGAAGGACGATATGGCGCTGGCGGGACTGAAGATGGCAAAGCCGGCAGGAGTGAAGCTGTCCATTATGACGGTGAACCGGGCGGTGGAGCGCCTGAAGGAAAACGCCTACTCCGGCGACCGGATCTTTGTGATCACGAAGAACATCGCCGACATGGCGGAGCTGATCCGCCGGGGCGTGGAGATTGACCGGGTGAACGTGGGAAATGTGGCAAAGCGGGAAGGTTCCCGGAACATTAAAAAGTCGGTGAACTTAACGGAGCAGGACATCGCGGACATTCAGGAGATGATCCGCGGGGGACATTCCGTGACGGCTCAGATGATTCCCAACGAATCGGACCAGTCCATCTTAAATTATCTGCAGTGAGGGTAGAGACAGGGAGGAAATCGCCGTGGACCATATTATGCTGAAAATTCGGGAGCGTTATCACCAGATGAGCAAAGGAGACAAGAAGATTTCAGACTTTGTGCTGGAACATCATGACCAGATTCTGGGGATGACGGCGGCGGATATCGCACAGGCCAGCGGGGTTTCCCCCGCCTCTGTGATCCGGTATGTGAAAAAGATGGGGGCGGACGGCCTGGACGGCTTTAAGCTGGAACTGGCCGCCGTCCGGGAGAAGCCGGAAAACAGGGGGGAGTGGAGGATGGCGGACCCCATCCTCTCCGACGAGGACGATCTGAACACCATCTGCTCAAAGATGCAGGCCAGGACGGAGAGCGCGTTCCGGGATTTCTTCTATCAGCTGGATAAAGAAGCCCTGGAACAGGCGGTGGAGACGGTGAAAAAGGCGAGAAAAATATATCTTCTCGGTCTTGGAGCCTCCTACGCGGCGGCTTATGATCTGTTTCACAAACTGCGCCGGGCGGGATTTGACGCCAGCTGTTATCAGGATCTGAACATGGTGACGGAGTTTTTCAGCTACATTGACCAGAGAGATGCGGTTCTGGCGTTTTCCTACAGCGGACAGTCCAAAGAGATCCTGTACAGCTGTGAGAAGGCTCTGGAACAGAAGGCGAAGGTGGTCGTTGTCACCAGAAAAGCGGAGTCTCCTCTGCGGAAGCTGGCGGATATCAGTCTGTGCGTGCCCGATCTGGAGGATGTGCGCCGGGTGGGAGCTTTTGAATCCCTGCAGACGTCCCTGATGATGGGATGTCTGATTTATCTGGGCGTCATCCGTGAGGACTTTAAGCGGATCGAGGTTGAGCTGGTGAAGACCAGAAAGATGGTGGAAGGTCTGAAAAAGAAGACAGAGTGAGGTAAATAGAACATGGTTAATATAGACGGACTGACCACAGAGACGGTAAACGAGGCCACAAAACACATTGACGAGATGGACGCTCTGGGAATTGTCACCCTGATCAACCAGGAGGACAAAAAGGTGGCGGAGGCCATTGAAAAGGAGCTTCCCAACGTGGCGAAGGCGGTGGACGCCGTGGCGGAGCGGTTTAAAAAAGGCGGGCGGATCATTTACTGCGGAGCAGGTACTTCCGGAAGAATGGGAACTCTGGACGCGGTGGAGCTGACCCCCACCTACGGCGTTTCTCCGGACCGCGCCTTCGGCCTGCTGGCCGGGGGAGAGAAGGCCATGTACCAGGCTGTGGAAGGGGCGGAGGATTCCGCTCAGCTGGCGGTGGAAGATTTAAAGAGAGTGGGGCTGACGGCGGCTGACTGCGTCATCGGAGTCGCGGCCAGCGGCAGAACGCCCTACACTCTGGCGGCTATCCAGTACGCCAACGAGACAGGAGCCCTGAGCGTGTCGGTCACCTGCAACGGAGACAGCCAGATGGCGGCTGCGGCGCAGATCTCCATCGCTCCCGTCGTGGGGCCGGAGGTCATCAGCGGTTCCACCAGAATGAAGGCGGGTACGGCTCAGAAGATGGTGCTCAACATGATTTCCACCGGCGTGATGGTGCGGGTGGGAAAGGTTTACCAGAATTACATGGTGCATGTGCAGCCCACCAATGAAAAGCTGGTGGTGAGAGCGGAGCGGATGATTTCCGAGATCACCGGGGCAGACCGGGACCGGGCGGAAAAGGCTCTGAAGGAGTCGAAGATGGCGGTACCGGAAGCGATTGTGATGGTGTCCTCCGGATGCAGTCTGGACCGGGCGAAAGAAGTGCTGGATCAGGCGGACGGCCGGGTGCGTGAGGCCATTGAACTGGCAAAATAAGTGACAGCGGAGAGCAAAGGAGCGGATATGAAAGACTGGGATAGGGTCCATGATGAGATTGGAAAGCTGATAGAGGAGGGCGTGATCTGGGGCGCTTCCTATGGATTCGTGAGGGAGGGAGAGCTGTCTTCCTTTTACCGGGGCGTCCAGGGAGCGGTGAAGCCGTGGTCGGAGAGAGCGCTGGGGCCGGGAATGTTTTACGATCTGGCTTCCCTGACGAAGGTGACGGGAACTGCGGTGAGGATTCTGCAGCTGATTCAGGAGGGAAAACTGGAGTTTTCCACTCCGGTGCAGGCGGTGTTAAAGCGTTTTTCCCAGCCGGAGATAAAGGTGGAGAACCTGCTGCTTCACAACAGCGGACTGCCGGCGGAGATTCCGGACAAAGCCTCTCTGACAGCGGACAACATCCGGGACCGGCTCTATGAGACAAGGCCGGAAGCGGCTCCCGGGGAGAGGTACTGTTATTCCGATCCCGGTTTTATGCTTCTGGGCCTGATGGTGGAGGAGCTTGACGGGACCAGCCTGGATGAGAGCTACCGAAAGCATATTTTCGGTCCTCTGGGACTGAATCAGACTTCCTATCACCCGAAAGGGGAAATGGGACAGTTTATTCCCGAGGAGCACACCCAGGAAAGGGGCTGGATCTGCGGGGAGGTCCATGACTCGAAGGCCTATCTCATGGGGGAGAGCGGAAGCGCAGGACTTTTTTCCACTCTGGACGATATGCTGCATTTTGTAAAGGCCTGGCTGAATCAGGATGAACGGCTGATAAGCCGGGAATTATTTGAAAAAGTGGAACATACCTGTCAGTTTGACAGGACCTATGGCTGGGGTGTGGAGTACGGGCCGGGAACCCTGTACCACTCCGGATTTACGGGGACTTCCATCCTGATGGATGTGGAGACGGGAGAAGGACTGGTTCTTCTCACCAACCGGATTCATCCCAGCCGGGAAAATGTGGAATTTTTGGACCGGAGAAAACGGATCAACCGTCTGTGGCTGGGAAAAAACTGAGGGAGACAGCCGGGACGGAGAAGAAAAGGAATACGAGAACAGGAGAGCGGATATGAAAAAATGGCGTGTGACAGCAGCAGGTCTGTGCATGGGTCTGGCAGCGATTTCATTGTATGGCTGCCAGAACGCGGGGGAGAGCACAACTGCTGCGGAGGAGACAGCGGCGGAAGCCGGCAGTGAGGAGAAGACGGACGGCTCTGATCAGGAGAGCCAGGAGCCTATGACCATGCGTGTGGCCACCTGGAATGTGGATTCCAAGGCCCATCCGGACATTAAAAAGATGTCGGAGATCATAAAAGAAAACGGCGTGGAGATTATGGGCTTCCAGGAAATCGACGTGAACAACACGAGAAACGATTACGACATGGTCCAGGACTTTGTCAATGACGATTACCCGTACGTCCATTTCGCCAAGGGGAGAGATTTTGCAAACGGCGGATTCGGAGTGGGCGTCACCTCTCAGTATGAGCTGAAGGAGGTGAGCTCCATTCCCATTGAGAGCACCGGAAGCAAAGCCACCAAAGTGCTGGAGCGGACGGTATTTGAGAAGGACGGACGGGAAATCGCTTTCTATGTGACCCACACCAGCTGGGAAAATACGGACTTAAGAAGGCGTCAGTTCGCGGAGATCATAGAGCGGGTAAAAATGGAGCCCACGGAGTACAAGATTATGGTGGCGGACTGGAATGCGGATCAGAGCCTCTACGAATACACCATGTTTGAGGACGGGTTTCACATCGCCAACGGAAAAGATGGAAAGTGGCTGGATACCTTTAACGGCACTGATGATTCCATGAAGGTGCTCACAGTGGACAATATCATTACCACCAAAAACATCCGGATCACAGACGTGGGAACGGTTCACAGCGATATGGCGGATCACGACATGCTCTGGGCGGACCTGGAATTTCTGGATCAGGCAGAAGGGGAGCCTGCTTCAGATAACCGGGCGCTGGGCCAGGAGGTGACTGCGTCTTCCACAAAAGAGGGCAGCGATCCCTATATGTTAAATGATTACGATATGGATACCTGCTGGACGGCGGCGGAAGTCGGAGAGCAGAGCGTTGTACTGGAGCTTGACCGGGTGTATGACGGCAGCCAGGCAGAGATCTACTGGGGAGATGGAAAACCGGAAAGCTGTACGGTGGAGGTTTCCACAGATGGATCCACTTACAGAGAGGCGGCTGTGACGGAGACGGAAGATCACACGGAAGCGGCTCTGGACGGGGAAGTGAAATTCATCCGTCTGGATGTAAATGGAAGCCAGCCGGTTCAGATCCGGGAACTGCAGGTATTCGGCGACTTTATTGTGCCGGAGAGTGTACCGGAGGAGAATCTCCTGGAAAACGGAGATATGGAGGCAGAGGACGGCTGGGAGTTTGCGGACATCACCGTTCCGGCGGAGGACGGAGCAGATCAGCCGGCGGCTTCCTATGAATTTGGCTATGGGGAAGACTCTCACGGCGGAAGCCGGGCGGCGGTGATCACAAAGACAGGAAAAGAGGCGGCTGGAGACGGAGTAATCCGCCAGACCATTTCCATTGAACCCAACAAGCGCTATCAGCTGAGCTTCTGGCATAAGACCGATACCCTGGATTCCGCGTCCTTCACCTATGAGATCAATCAGAAGGACAAGGACGGAAACACCATTTCCACCCATCTGGCAAAATTGAACGACAACCTGAATATGAGCCGGGAATACCGGGAATTTGATTATAATTTCATCACTTCCCCCTATGCGGTGTCAGCGGATATCGTCCTTCATGTGGTGGCGGGCGAGGGGAGCCTGTACCTGGATGATGTGGCGGTGCGGGAAGTCATTCCCACAGAGGCTGTCTTTGTGGAAGCAGATAAAGCGGAGCTGGAAGTGGGAGAGACTGGAAAGGTGACGGCTCAGATTCTTCCCGGCAGCGCCAACGACCTGACGTTCCACTGGACCAGCAGCGATGAGAGTGTGATCACAGTGGCAGAGGACGGAACGGTGACTGCTGTGGGCGAGGGAAGCGCCTACGCCCGGTATGAAAACTCCGGGGATCTGACGGCAGAGTCTTCTGTGCTGATCACGGTAAAATAACCGGAATATGAAAAAGAAGAAGTGAAAAAGGAATAATCAGGAGACATACACAGAAGGCACGGCCTTCCCGGCGAAATACCCGGGAATGGCCGTGCCTTTTAAATGGTGAGAACCGTCAGTCTGTTCTGCGGAAATCTACTCTGCCCAGGGGAGATCCACCTGGATGTAGTCATGGTGTACGGCGGGCAGAAATTTGTTCAGCACGTCGTCCCGGTTCAGCCGAAGGCTGGAGGTGTTGATGCAGGGATGGCAGCCGATGGTCTCGTGGGCGAGCACGTCCCGGTCGATGAGCAGCTGCACGTGGTTTTCTTTATCGTTCATCAGTCCCATGATGGAGACGGAGCCGGGCGTGATGTCCAGGAATTCTTCCATGTATTCCGGGCCGGCAAAGGACAGGCGGGCGGACTGGATCTGCTTGGACAAAACAGCCGTCTTGAATTTCTTTGTCCCCGGCATCATCAACAGATAAAATTTCGTTTTCTGGGCGTTGCAGAGAAACAGATTCTTGCAGATTTCGATGCCCAGCAGCTGGTCAATGTCGTGACAGCCCTCAATGGTGCCCACGGCGTCGTGGTCCAGCCGGTCATAGGGGATGCCCAGCCGGTCTAAAAGATCGTAGGTACGCACTTCCTTCGGAAGCCGCCCGGAGCAGTCCTCCGGCCGTCCGTGATGCAGTGTCCGGTCTATGTGAAACAGTTCTTCCATGTAGGTTCCCTCTTTCTGTAGTCGTTTGTCATAGAGTTCTGCCTGCCCTGCTGTTCTTTGCAGCGGAGACAGTTACGTCTATTATAGCCGGATGGCAGGAAAATGCAAGAGCCCGGGAATTTTTCCTCCGAAGGAAGGAGATGTATGGTATAATGTGAGCACTTAACGAGGTATTTCACGAGTTTAGCGCGAATATATACCTGGGCACTTGGGGACGTCTTTCACGAGCCTAGTGGCCATGGTATAATGTGAGCGTTTAGAAAATGTGTGTAAAGAGGAGAAATAGATCCATGAAACAATGTCCTGTTTTTAAAAAGTGCGGCGGCTGCCAGTATCTGAATTTAACCTATGAGGAGCAGCTGGAGAAAAAGAAGAAGGAGCTTCAGCGGCTGTTAAAGGGAATCTGTCCCATCCACGAGGTGATCGGCATGGAAAATCCCTGGCATTACCGCAACAAGGTGCATGCCGTATTTTCCCATGACCGGAAGGGCAATCCCATTTCCGGGGTTTATCAGGAAAACAGCCACATTGTACTGCCGGTGGAGAGCTGTCTGATCGAGGATGAGAAGGCGGACGAGATTATCGGCACCATCCGTGGAATGTTAAAATCCTTTAAAATCCGGACCTATGACGAGGATACGGGATACGGTCTGCTGCGCCACGTGCTGGTAAAGCGGGGCTTTGCCACGGGAGAGATCATGGTGGTGCTGGTAACCGCTTCCCCGGTTTTTCCGTCCCGGAACAATTTTGTAAAGGCCCTGCGGCAGAAACACCCGGAGATCACCACCGTGATTCAGAATATAAATGGAAGGGACACCAGCATGGTGCTGGGAGACCGGGAGCAGGTGCTGTACGGGAAAGGATATATTGAGGACGTCCTCTGCGGCTGCCGGTTCCGGATCTCCGCCCGCTCCTTTTACCAGGTAAACCCGGTGCAGACGGAGGTGCTGTACTCCAAGGCCATGGAGTACGCGGGTCTGACGGGAAAGGAGACGGTGGTGGATGCTTACTGCGGAATCGGAACCATCGGAATTGTGGCCAGCAGAAAGGCGAAGCAGGTGATTGGCGTGGAGTTAAATCCCGACGCCGTCCGGGACGCGGTGAGAAACGCCAGGGCGAACAAAATCGATAACATCCGCTTTTACCAGGGCGACGCCGGCGATTTCCTCCAGAAAATGGCCGCAAACGGGGAGAAAGCCGACGTGGTCTTCATGGACCCGCCCAGAAGCGGCAGCACGGAGCGCTTCATGGCCGCTGCCGCGGCCATGGGACCGAAGCGGATCGTATACGTCTCCTGCGGCCCGGACACTCTGGCCAGGGATCTGAAGTATTTGCGGAAGAAAGGGTATCGAGTGGAGAAGGGAGTGGGGGTGGATTTGTTTCCGTGGACAGGGCATGTTGAGTGCGTAGTATTGATGTCAAAAGTCAAAGAATAAGATAGCGAAAAAGTGTAGAAAACAAGGGATTTCCGGGAGTCGGAGCTTGTCAGAGGACAGGTTCGGGTTCCCGGATTTTTTCATTTTACGGGTAAGTGGGAACTGGTCTACTGTGAAAAATGGCGGAGAGTTGAGTGGTTGATTTTGATATTGGGGGTGTTGAGTTGACAAGTTGGATAAATGGTATGTGGAGTTGATAAGATTAATGGACAAAATCACGCCGAGATTGATACAGTTCCATACCTTCAAAAATGCCGTAAATCCACCGTTCCTCGGCGTTTTATTTCCGGAACTGTGACGGCATAAGTAGGTTGGCGGTTTTGTTAGAATGCCCTTCCTTGTCGGTAGTGCTCTATAATGATAGAAAATTTATCGTTACAGAATAAGGCTATTGTTAAGATGTGTTATGGAGTTATTGAGTGTTAT
>NBJMR02800__coassemble_1502_pt1 | contig 34592 bp, 26 predicted proteins | sample NBJMR02800__metabat2_low_PE_040 | metagenome-assembled genome bin NBJMR02800 | reverse complement strand
AAACATATCCGTAAGAGAACGAATGTTCGAAAAACACCTATACTTTTTTATCTATCCATGATATAATTTGCCTGACTGGCAGAAAGTTGTTTATCTAGTGTTACGCAGTCCTGAAAAACACGTTTTAGTGACCTGCATTCGTAAAATACAGGTCACTCAGGAGGGAAAATAGAAAATGGAGTTCAAATTACACTCAGAATATCAGCCCACCGGCGACCAGCCCCAGGCCATTGAGGCCCTGGTCAAAGGCTTCAAAGAAGGCAATCAATTCGAGACTTTACTAGGGGTTACGGGCTCTGGCAAGACCTTTACCATGGCCAATGTCATCCAGCAGTTACAGAAGCCCACCCTCATTATTGCCCACAATAAAACCCTTGCAGCGCAGCTCTACAGTGAGTTTAAGGAGTTCTTCCCGGAGAACGCGGTGGAGTATTTTGTGTCCTACTACGACTACTATCAGCCCGAGGCCTACGTCCCCTCCACGGACACCTACATCGAGAAGGACTCCGCCATCAACGATGAGATCGACAAGCTGCGTCACTCGGCCACGGCGGCCCTATCGGAGCGGAGCGATGTGATCATCGTGGCTTCTGTGTCCTGTATCTATGGTCTGGGAAGCCCCATCGACTATAAAGAGATGGTGATTTCCCTGCGGCCGGGTATGATCAAGGACCGGGATGAGGTGATTCACAAGCTCATCGACATCCAGTACGACCGGAATGACATGGACTTTCACCGGGGAACCTTTCGGGTCCGCGGGGATGTTCTGGAAATTTTTCCGGCATATTCGGGAAGTGAAGCATACCGGGTGGAATTCTTCGGGGATGAGGTGGACCGGATCACGGAGATCGACACGGTGACAGGGGAGATCAAGGCTCAGCTGAACCATGTGGCCATCTTCCCGGCTTCCCACTATGTGGTGCCGAAGGAAAAGATGATGGAGGCTACGGAAAACATTCTGGAAGAGATGAAGGAGCGGGTGGCCTATTTTAAGAGTGAGGACAAGCTGCTGGAGGCCCAGCGGATCGCGGAGCGGACAAATTTTGATGTGGAGATGATGCGGGAGACCGGCTTCTGCTCCGGCATTGAAAACTACTCCCGCCATCTGGTGGGATCGGCGCCGGGGGAGCCGCCCTGCACCCTGATTGATTATTTTCCCGATGATTTCCTGATTATTGTGGACGAGTCCCATATCACCCTGCCCCAGATCCGGGGAATGTACGCCGGGGACCGGTCCAGGAAGCAGACCCTGGTGGATTACGGCTTCCGCCTGCCGTCGGCCCTGGACAACCGCCCCCTGAATTTTGAGGAATTTGAGTCAAAAATCAACCAGATGCTCTTTGTGTCCGCCACTCCATCGGCGTATGAGGCGGAGCATGAGCTTTTGCGGGCGGAGCAGATTATCCGCCCCACAGGACTTCTGGATCCGGAAATTTTCGTTCGGCCGGTGGAAGGGCAGATCGACGATCTCATCTCTGAGGTGAATAAGGAAGTGGCGGGACATCACAAGGTGCTGATCACCACCCTGACCAAGCGGATGGCGGAGGATCTGACCGACTACATGCGGGATGCGGGAATCCGGGTGAAATATCTCCACTCTGACATCGATACCCTGGAGCGGGCGGAGATCATCCGGGATATGCGGATGGACGTCTTTGACGTGCTGGTCGGCATCAACCTGCTGAGGGAGGGCCTGGACATTCCGGAGATCACTCTGGTGGCCATTCTGGACGCGGATAAGGAGGGATTCCTCCGGTCGGAGACCTCGCTGATTCAGACCATCGGCCGTGCAGCCAGAAATAGTGAAGGCCATGTGATCATGTATGCGGACAGCATTACCGATTCCATGCGGACGGCCATCGAGGAGACCAGACGGCGTCGTGAGATTCAGCAGAAGTATAACGAAGAGCACGGCATCACCCCCACCACCATCAAGAAGGCGGTGCGGGATCTGATCGCCATCTCCAAGGCGGCGGAAGAAAGCCGGGAGGAATTCCGAAAGGATCCGGAATCCATGAACGCGAAGGAGCTGCACAAGCTGGAGAAAGAACTGACCAAGAGAATGCATCAGGCGGCGGCAGAGCTGAATTTCGAGGAAGCTATCCAGATGAGGGAGAAGATTGTGGAGGTCAAACAGATGCTTCTGGAAATAGAAGGATAATTGACTTCATTATTATGCAGTGCTACAATAACCGCAGTGTAAGAAAGAGGAAAGCCGGAAGGTTTTCCTGTTTCGGACACTGCGGTTGTAATATACACAGGTGTGACGGCTGTGGGAAAACCGCGCTGTCATGCCAGGCATGAGGGAGACAAGAAGAGAACATGAAATTGCATGAAGGAAAAATCGGAGAGACCTACCGTGTGGCGGGCGTCCATGTGGACGAGCGGCTCACCAGACGGCTGGAGGCACTCGGAGTGAACGAGGGAACCCTCGTCACTATTATGAACAAAAAGGGAAGCGGAACCCTGATTATCAAAGTCAGAGGAACCAGGCTGGCTCTGGGCCGCCAGATCGCTGATGGAATTGAGATTGGAGGTGCGGAGAATGGCTGAGACGAAAGAAAAAACGATTCGGGTCGGCTTTGTGGGCAACCCGAACTGCGGAAAAACCACGCTGTTTAATGCGTTTACCGGGGCAAACCTGAAAGTGGCCAACTGGCCCGGCGTAACGGTGGAGCGGGTGGAAGGCGAGACCAGCTACAAGGGAAGGCCCATTAAGGTCATTGATCTGCCCGGCATTTACAGCCTGACCTCCTATACCATTGAGGAGATCGTCACCAGAAAATGTATTGAGGAGAACGAGGTGGATGTGATCATCAACGTGGTGGACGCGTCCTGCCTGGAGAGGAACCTTTATCTGACCATGCAGCTGCTGGAGCTGCGCAAACCGGTGATCCTGGCCTTAAACATGATGGATATTGTGGAAGAGAGAGGCATGGAGATCGACCTGCACCGCCTGCCGGAGATGCTGGGAGAGATACCGGTGGTGCCGGTTTCCGCCAGAAAGCGCACCGGCCTGGACGTGCTGCTTCATGCGGTGGTTCACCACTACGAGGAAGGGCCGAAGGGTATTGTGGTCCACTATGACGATGAGATCGAGGAAAAGATTTCTCAAATAGAGGATGTTCTCCGGAAGAAATACGGGGAAATGGAAAATATGCGCTGGCATGCCATCAAGCTGCTGGAGCATGACGGAGAGGTGGAGAAGGACCATCCGGTGGATGTGAGCCATATCGCCTCCAAGAGTTATGAAAAAGAGATTATCAATGAAAAATATGACTACATAGAGGAGATTGTTCAGGAGTGTCTGGTGGGCAAGGACGTGAAGGCAGCGGCTACAGACCACATTGACCAGTATCTCACGCACCCCATCTGGGGAATTCCCATCTTTCTGGGAATTATGGCGATTGTATTTTTCCTCACATTCACTGTGGGAGATTTCCTGAAAGGTTATTTTGAGATCGGCCTGGAGTATTTTTCCGGTGCGGCTCTGAATCTGCTCACCAATATGCACGTTTCCCAGTGGCTGATCTCCCTGATCGTGGACGGAATCATCGCCGGAGTGGGCGGAATCCTTACGTTCCTGCCCAATATCTTCATCCTGTTCTTGGCCCTGGCGTTCCTGGAGGACAGCGGCTATATGGCCAGGGTAGCCTATGTGATGAATGAGACCATGAGCATGGTGGGACTGTCGGGTAAAGCTTTCCTCCCCATGCTTCTGGGATTCGGATGTACCGTTCCGGCGGTAATGGCTTCCCGGGCTCTGCCCAGTCAGAGAGACCGCAGGAGGACAATTCTGATTACTCCGTTTATGTCCTGCTCGGCCAGACTGCCTATTTACGTGCTGTTTGCGGAAATATTTTTCCCGTCCCATGCACTGATAGTGGCCTACTCTCTGTATCTGGTCGGTTTGGCGGTAGCGATTCTGGTGGCCCTCATTGTCCATAAGACGTCAAAGGACGGAGAGGAGGAGCCGCTGCTGATTGAGCTGCCGGAGTATAAAACTCCCAATGCCAGAACGGTGGCCATCTATGTGTGGGATAAGGTGAAGGATTACTTAAGCAAGGCGGGAACGGTGATCTTTGTGGCGTCCATTGTGCTGTGGTTCGTGCTGAACACAGGACTTTCCGGATTTACAGACGATGTATCCCAAAGCTTTGCGGCGATGGTGGGCCGTATCCTGGTGCCGGTGCTGTCTCCTGCGGGACTTGGTCACTGGCAGATCGGAGTGGCTCTCATTTCCGGCCTGTCCGCGAAGGAAGTGGTGGTTTCCAGCTTTGCTGTTCTCTTTGGAATCAGCAATATTAACTCTCCGGACGGTATGAGCGCTCTGGGATCCGCCCTGGGAATGATGGGCTTTGGGCCGGTGAACGCCTACGCCCTGATGATTTTCTGCCTGCTCTATTCTCCCTGTATGGCGGCGGTGGCTACCATTCACCGGGAGACCGGCTCCTGGAAATGGACCATCCGGAACGTGGTATTCCAGATTCTGGTGGCCTGGATGGGAGCTGTGCTGGTGTACCAGATCGGAAGCCGGCTGTAGGCGCGGCCGGATCCGGCAGCCCACGGTCTGAGCAGAACCGGAAGCCGGTCCTGCGGCCTGCGGGCTAGGCCGGAACGGGAGCCCAGTCGCCTTCAGGCGTCAGAAGACAGTTGTTCTCCCTGGAATAGAGGTAGATGTGGTCGGCGAGCCGGTCTTCCCGGCGGACCTCCTCCTCGTTGATCTGGGAGACCATGGTGTTCAGAGAAGAATAATGAGAAAATCCCCGGTCCGGGGTGAGAAGAACTTCGTGGATGCTGGAGGGAAGCACAATGAGATCGCTTCCCGCCGCATCCGCGAATTTTTTTAACTGTCCGGGGTAAAGGATGCAGCCGGCGCCGTTTAATTCCGCAGTGTTGGTGAGAATGTAGAGGGGCTGGGCGGAGCGCTGTTCCGCCAGCAGGCTCTCCATCCAGTCCGGGTCGTACTCCTCCCCCATATGGGCCATGGCCATATCCCGCACCACGTCCGTCATGCTGCGGATCACAGGAGGAAGCAGAGAAAGGGAATTGGCTCTGGCTAAGGGAAGCAGTTCTTTCGGCTTCATGTTCCACCGCTGGAGCTGTTCGCTGTCCACGGAGGAAGAGAAGCAGGTGGTGCCGTCATCAAAGAGCAGGTAAAACACGATGGAGAGATCCAGAAACGGCAGGTGGGGAACTGTCTGGAGAAAATCCCGATTGGCTTCCGTGGAGATCAGACGGAATACCAGATGCCGTCTGGCCATGGGAAGGGAAGAAAAATTCCGGAACCGGGTCTCGTCCGGATGGGAATTTTCCTGGTAAACTGCCAGAATGTCGGATATAATGGAGTCAATGGAAACTCCTGCCTGAAACTGTTCATAGTAACCGTTTAGATAGATGGCGGGTGCCACAGAGCTTTCCGGCCGGCTGATGCAGAGTCCGTCCAGGATCACTCCGTTATTTTTTGGAATCTGCCGCAGGGATACCTCTGCCTGAGTGCCCATGAGAATCTGAAGACGGGAAGTTACAGTTTCCAGAAATGATTTGTATACCATGTGTATACCTCCTTTGATGTGAATATTAGAAATGAATATGCAGCCGCAGGAAGCGATCTGCGAAGAAACGGCCACGCCGCCCCAGGCGGAATGACATATGTAAATTTCATTATAGCGGCTTTGAACCGCGTTGACAAGGGGGAAACTAAAAAATGAGAAAAGTCAGAAAACACATTATATTTTCCGGATTGGTGCAGGGAGTGGGATTCCGGTACCGGTCCTATTATGCGGCCAGCAAACTGGGACTCACCGGCTGGGTGAGAAATTTAGCGGACGGCCGGGTGGAGATGGAAGTGCAGGGGGATGAAAAATCCATTGGCGACATGATTGATCAGGTGGGATCCGGCTGGAGCGTCCATATTGACAACATGGAGATCCGGGATCTGCCCCTGGAGGACGAGCGGGAATTCCGGGTCAGATACTGAAAAAACTTGACGTTTCCGGGAAAAAGGAGTTTACTAATAAATATCAGACAGAAAGAGGAGGATTGCTATGGATCGTATTGAACAGAAGATCTGCGACATCATTGACAAGAATCAGGAAGAGATCAAGGCCTTCGGCCGTGATATCTGGTGCCATGCGGAGATGGGCTACAAAGAGTACCGCACGGCGGAGAAGTTCCTGGAGTATGCGAAAAGATACGGCCTTGAGACGGAGACCGGCCTGGCGGTTACCGGCGTGAAGAGCTATTTGAAGGGCAAAGGCAATGGAGCGGTCACCGTGGGCGTTATGGGTGAGATGGACGCTCTTCCCATTTCCAATCATCCGGACGCCAACCCGGAGACGGGAGCCAGCCACTGCTGCGGACACAATGCTCAGCTGACCGGTGTGATCGGTGCCATGATGGCCCTGACCGATCCTGAGGTGAAGGATGCCATGGATGGAAACGTGGTGTTTATGGCAGTTCCCGCAGAGGAGTACGTGGATCTTCCCTTTAAGCAGCAGCTGATGAAAGAGGGAAAAATCCGTTACGGCGGCGGAAAGTGCGAACTGATCCGCATCGGAGCTCTGGACGACATTGACATTGCAGTGGGCCACCACACAGCTCCTGAGCTGGATCTGCGCCTGAGCAACGGCAGCACCAACGGTTTTGTGAATAAGATCATCACCTACACGGGAAGAGCGTCCCACGCGGCTGCCGCTCCCCATATGGGAATTGATGCACAGAACGCGGCTCTGTTGGCGTTCCACGCCCTGGATATGCAGCGGGAGACCTTCCAGGAGAAGGATTTTGTCCGTCTTCACTCCTACATTGTCAAGGGCGGATCCTCTGTGAACGTGATCGCCGATACGGTGGAAGTCAACAGCTGTGCCCGGGCGAAAAACATTGCGGCGGTGAAGGACGTATCCCTGAAATCAGACCGCGCCTTCCGCGCAGGCGCCATCGCCACAGGCTGCGGCATGCGTCTGGAGACCGTTTCCGGATATATGCCCACCGTTCCCTGCAGCGATGTGACTGCTCTGAAGGAAGCTCTGGAGGATGTGGCCGGAGACCGCTACAAGATCGAGTATCAGGGCGCGGATCAGCACACAAGCGCATCCACAGACTTCGGCGACGTGTCCTGCATCATGCCTCTTCTTCAGTTTTCCACCGGCGGATACACCGGCCAGCTTCACAATCCGGATGTGCGGGTGACAGATGAATATCTGGCATATGTGGTGACGGCCAAGGTCTTCGCCCTCACGGCTTATAAGCTGTTAAAGAACGGAGGCAATTACGCCAAAGCCCTTCTGGACAGCTACCATGCGGTGATGACGAAGGAGTCCTACGTGGAATTTATGGACAGCATGAACTCTGTGGAGGAGATTCCCATGGCTCCCCTGGAGATTGTATAAGTATACGGAAAGCTGTTCCTGCATCAGATCGTAAACGGGAGACAGGCCGGGCGCGCCGGCATCACAGGGCGCGCCCGGCTGTTTTGACAGTTTCCCGGCGGAAACTGGAAGGAGGACTGGTTCACACCGGTTTATGGATAAACAGGAAATATTAAAAAAATACTTCGGCTATGACCAGTTCCGCAGCGGGCAGGAGGTGCTCATCGACAGCATTCTGGCCGGCCGGGACGTGTTGGGAATCATGCCGACGGGAGCCGGAAAGTCCCTCTGCTATCAGGTGCCGGCTCTGATGATGGACGGAATCACCCTGGTCATTTCCCCTCTGATTTCCCTGATGAAGGATCAGGTGGGCGCGTTAAATCAAGCCGGTATTCACGCGGCGTTTCTGAACAGTTCACTGACCGTTTCCCAGTACTACAAAGCTCTTTCCTATGCCAGGGCCGGGCGCTATCCCATTATCTATGTGGCGCCGGAGCGGCTGCTTTCGGAAGAATTTCTGGATTTTGCGGACCATGTGAAGATTTCCATGGTGGCGGTGGATGAGGCCCACTGCGTGTCCCAGTGGGGGCAGGATTTCCGCCCCAGTTACCTGAAGATCACAGAATTTGTCAGCCGTCTGAGAGAGCGGCCGGTGGTGAGCGCGTTTACGGCCACGGCCACAAGGGAGGTGCGGGATGACATTATCCGAATCCTGAAGCTGAGGGAGCCGAAGGTGCTGACTACGGGCTTTGACCGTCCAAACCTGTATTTTGGCGTGGCTTCTCCCAGGGACCGTTACGGGGCGGTGAGAGATTATCTGGATGCCCATCCGGGAGCTTCCGGAATCGTGTACTGCCTGACGAGAAAGCAGGTGGAGGAAGTGTGCGGAAAACTTCAGAGGGATGGATTTCCGGCTGTCCGCTACCACGCCGGCTTAAGCGACGGGGAGAGAAAGAAAAATCAGGATGATTTCATTTACGACCGGGCCCAGATTATGGTGGCCACCAACGCCTTTGGGATGGGGATTGACAAGTCCAACGTCCGATTCGTGATTCACTACAATATGCCGAAAAACATGGAGAGCTATTATCAGGAGGCGGGCAGGGCCGGCCGGGATGGAGAGCCGGCGGAATGCATTCTTCTCTACGGCGGCCAGGATGTGATCACCAATCAGCTGTTTATTGAGAACAATCAGGACAACATTGAACTGGATCCGGAAACCAGGCAGCTGGTCATGGAGCGGGACCGGGAGCGGCTGCGGAAGATGACGTTCTACTGCTTTACCAGGGACTGTCTGCGGGAGTATATTCTCCGGTACTTTGGAGAGTACGGCAGCTGCAGCTGCGGCAACTGTTCCAATTGCCTGACGAATTTTGAGACGGTGGATATGACGGAGGCGGCAAAGGCCATCACGGGCTGTGTGGCGGCCAGCGGCCAGCGCTACGGAGTGAATGTGATTCTGGATACGGTGCACGGCAGTGCCGGGGCCAAGATCCGGCAGTACCGGATGGATGAAAATCCCTGGTACGGCAGCCTGAAGGAGATGCCCGTCTACCGTCTGCGCCAGGTGATGAATGAACTTCAGCTCCGGGGATTTCTGACGGTGACGAACGATGGATACGCGGTGGTGAAGCTGGGAGAACAGGCCATCGCCCTCCAGGCCGGCGAAGTGAAAGTGGAGATGAAACTGGCAAGGGAGGAACCCCGGGGGGAAAAGAAGAAAGAAGTCAGGAAAAAGAAGAAGGCCGGCGCCCTCACGGAGGCGGAGGAAGAGCTGTTTGAGCGTCTCCGGGCCCTTCGAATGGAGATCGCGAAGGAGGAGAAAGTGCCTCCCTATATTGTGTTCTCAGACAAGACTCTGATGAATATGTGCGCGGCCCGCCCCAGGACCAGGGAAGAGATGCTGGCGGTGAGCGGCGTGGGCGAGTTTAAATTCCGGAAATACGGAGAGAGATTTCTGAGAGCGGTAATGGAAACATAAAGGAGAGAAGATATGGAGACGACAAATCCTGTTCACAGGAGACGGCCCCGGTACAAGGGGACCCATCCCACAAAATTCAGCGAGAAGTACAAGGAATTGAACCCGGAAAAATACGCCGGCACGGCGGAGCATGTGATAGAGAAGGGCGGCACGCCTGCGGGAATGCACATTCCCATCTGCGTGAAGGAGATTCTGGACTTTTTCCAGATCCAGCCAGGACAGGTGGGGCTGGACGCCACTCTGGGATACGGCGGACACACCCTGGAGATGCTGAAATGTCTGAAGGGACAGGGACATATTTACGGGCTGGATGTGGACCCCATTGAGTCGGCAAAGACCAGGGACAGACTGGCCCGTCAGGGCTATGGCCCGGAAATTCTGACGGTGATCCACACCAATTTTGCAAACCTGGACCAGGTGGCCAGGGAGCACGGGCCTTTTCAGTTTATTCTGGCGGATCTGGGAGTGTCGTCCATGCAGATCGACAACCCGGAGCGGGGATTTTCCTACAAATTTGACGGCCCTCTGGATCTGCGGCTGGACCCGGAGAGGGGAATCACTGCGGCTGAGCGGCTGCGGGAGCTGGACGAGGAGGAGCTGGAAGGGATGCTGGCGGAAAACGCAGACGAGCCCTACGGGGCGGAGATCGCCGCGGCGGTGACGGCTGCCTTCCGGCGGGGGGAGAAGATTGAGACCACCCTGGAACTTCGGCGGGTCATTGAGAAGGCGCTGGAATTTCTGCCCGCCGGCGAGCGGAAGCAGGCGGTGAAAAAATCCTGCCAGAGAACTTTTCAGGCTCTCCGCATTGATGTAAACAGCGAATTTGAAGTGCTGTACGCGTTTCTGGAAAAACTTCCGGATGCGCTGGCGGAGGGAGGACGGGCCGCAATCCTCACTTTCCACTCCGGGGAGGACCGGCTGGTGAAGAAATCCTTCCGGGATCTCCACCGGGCGGGGGTATACCGGGCCGTCTCCACGGAGGTGATTCGCCCGTCGGCGGAGGAGTGCGCCAGAAACAGCCGGGCAAAGTCCACGAAGATGCGCTGGGCAGTAAAATAATCCGATAAGGGAAAACAATGGTTAGGAGGAATGAATGATGGCAGAACTTTTATATCAGGGACACGGCAGCTTTCGGATCTGTACCGCGGAGGGAGCCGTGATCTATGTGGATCCCTATGCGGGGGAAGGCTATGACCGGGAGGCAGATCTGGTTCTGGTAACCCATGAGCATTACGACCATAACCAGGTGGATCTGGTTCATTTAAAGGCAGATGGGAAAATATACCGGGCGGCGGATTTTCTGAAGGATGGGACATACGGTTCCATGACGGCGTGCGGGGTGGAGATCCGCAGCGTGGAAGCCTACAACCAGAACCATCCGAAGGATCAGTGCGTGGGATTTCTGATGAAGGTGGATGGAAAGCTCCTCTATCTGGCGGGAGATACGTCGGAGACGGAGGAGATGAAGGCGCTGGCCAAAGAGCCCATCGACTATGCCTTCCTTCCCATGGACGGCATTTACAATATGGACAGGAAAGAGGCGGAGCGCTGCGCCCGGATCATCGGCGCGGCCCACACCGTTCCGGTTCACATGAAGCCCGGGGCTTTATTTGATGAGGAGACAGCGCAGGCCTTTCAGGCAGAGGGAAAGGTGGTCATGAAGCCGGGAGACACTCTGACCTGGTAAGACAGGAAGACGGACGGAAAAGACGGCGGCAGAAACACACAAGGAGGACAAGAATATGAAGTTTGCGAAGCGTATGGACTGTTTTGGAGAGGGAGTTTTTTCCACATTGGCGGATATCAGGAGGAAAAAAGAGGAGGCCGGGGAGAGAGTCATAGACTTAAGCATAGGCGCTCCCAATGTTCCCCCGGCGGAGCATATCCGCCGCGCCCTGTGTGAGGCTGCCGCAGATGAGAAAAATTATGTCTATGCCATCAGCGACCGGCCGGAGCTTCTGGAAGCGGCGGCCGGCTGGTATGCCAGAAGGTACGGCGTCACCCTGGACCCGGATACGGAGATCTGTTCCGTGCTGGGATCCCAGGAGGGACTTGCCCACATTGCCCTGTCGGTGATCGACGAGGGGGATCTGGTGCTGGTGCCCTCCCCCTGCTATCCGGTGTTCGGGGACGGGCCCAGGATCGCCGGAGCAAGGATCTGGTCCATGGAGCAGAAGAGAGAAAACGGCTATGTGATCCGGCTGGATGAAATCCCGGAGGAGGTGGCGCAGAAAGCCCGGCTGATGGTGGTATCCTATCCCAACAACCCCACCACCGCCCTGGCGCCGGATTCCTTCTACGAGGAGCTGGTGGCATTCGCGAAAAAATACGACATTATCGTAATACATGACAATGCCTACAGTGAGCTGGTTTTTGACGGGGCCCGGTGCGGAAGCTTTTTAAGCTTTCCGGGGGCAAAGGATGTGGGGGTGGAGTTCAATTCCCTGTCCAAGACTTACGGGATGGCTGGGGCCAGGGTAGGCTTCTGCCTGGGAAATGCCCAGGTGATCGCCCGGCTGAAGCTGCTGAAATCCAATATGGATTACGGCATGTTCCTTCCCATTCAGGCGGCAGCCATAGCTGCGTTAAACGGGGATCAGTCCTGTGTGGAAGCCACGAGAAAAGCCTATGAGAGGCGCAGGGACGTGCTCTGCGAGAGCTTCGGAAAGGCGGGATGGGCCATGGAGAAGCCGAAGGCCACCATGTTTGTGTGGGCGCCTGTTCCTGACGGCTGCGGAAGCTCCCAGCAGTTTGCTATGGATCTGGTGGAAAAGGCGGGAGTGCTGGTGACGCCGGGAAGCGCCTTCGGAGAGAGCGGAGAAGGCTTTGTGCGTCTGGCTCTGGTGCAGGATGAGGAGACCATCCTTCAGGCTGCTGAGGCCCTGAAGGCCAGCGGAATGTTTTAAAAGGAGGCGGGACAGAAGTGTCCCGCCTCTCTTGATGAAGAGCTTAGATGGAGATGTTCAGATGCTGATGGGGCCTTAGTCCAAACGGCTGCTTCCCAGCAGGAAGCGGGCGCACAGCTCGTCCCGGTAATTGAAAATATCCACATAATTTCCGGACACGGAAGCGTAAAAATGGGCGCCCGGGATGATCTGCTGTCCTGCGTCCGGTTGGATGGTCTTTTCCAGAGAGCCGTTCCGGTACAGGCAGTACCGGCTGCCGTTTAAGGATGTCTCCTGGAGAAACGCCGTGCCATCCCCCAGGTCTTCTCCGTAATAATAGTGAAATTCTTCTGAGGATCCTCCCGTGTCAAAATCCATGAGAAATTTTCCTGAGAGAGAGTAATAGTGATCCACGGTGTCCTCCCGGATACAGGCCAGAGGATCTTGGTAAGGAGAGAGGGGATAGTAAAAGCGCACGTCGTCGGCGGAGGCGCCGTACCGTTCCAGAAGTTCCGGATGCCGGGCGGCAAATTCCTCCGGCGAGGAGGGACGGGCCTGATCTTTCATCTGCTGATAGCGGTCATAGGCTTCTTCTTTTCCGGAAAACTGCACCCGTCCATCCCTGTCTACGCAAGAGTAAGAGTAGGTCCACAGGCCGCTGTCAGGTGCAAATTCCCCGGAGGTGAGCAAGTAGCCGGGCGAGCCGCTGGCGATGTAGAGATAGTCCGGCGGCACGATCCAGTCCATTTTTGCCAGAGAGTAGAGGCCGGTGCGGCTTTCCGACTCTTCCTGGCCCCCCAGATCTGCCAGAATCAGAGGAGTCGTTAAGTCCCACTCCATAAAGGAATTCAGACCCTGGCATGAGGTGCGGGGGATAAAAGCAATCTCTTTCATACGGCTGTCAAAGACGGCGGTTCCGCTCTCCCCATATAAGTACTCCCCGTCTGCCAGAAGGACGGTGCCTTCCGGCAGATCCAGAACGCCGGACGGAACCGGCGCTTCCTCCGTCAGTGCATCGGGCAGCAGGCGGGAAACAGCCCGTTCGCCCACGTAGCCCAGCCCGTTGATCAGAGCCTGTCCGTCGTCGGAGGTGAGCCAGTCAAAGAGGATGCGGGCCGGGGAGTCCGCCGGCTCGTCCTTTCGGATGACGGCGTAGAAATCATTGACGTAGGGATAGCTGCCGTCCCGGATGGTCTTTGGGGAGGGGCTGACGCCGTTTACCGCCATAAATTTCAGCTCCGGTTTCCGGTACATATTTCTGGCATAATAATAGACTGAGTACCCCAGGGCCCCTCCCGTGTTGTCATAGGCGGCCACCGATTCCAGAAGCTCTCCCATCTCTGAGATCACGTATTCTTTGGGGGCATCCGCCATGGGTCTGCCGTCCATCACCAATTTTTCCATAAGGCTCTGGCTGCCGGAGCCTGCCGGGCGCTGAAATGCTGTCACGGCCAGATCCTTTCCGCCAGCCTGGCTCCAGTTGGTAAGAGCCCCGGTGTAGATGTCCACCAGCTGCTCCTCTGTAAGGGAGGACAGTGGGTTGGACTGGTTTGCCATAAATACCAGGGCGTCCCGTCCGATGGGTTTTAAAATTAGGGGATCGCCCTGTCTGGCCATCGCCTCCTTCACGTCGGGGGACGGCTCGTAGGCGATGACCAGATCCGGCCCGTCCTCGGGACTCTGGGCGTACAGAAGGTTCCAGTAGGCGGAGGAGGTTTTGGTGTGCACTACGGCTGTATCCGCTTTCAGGGGATCTGCGCCGGTAATCAGCTGGCAGAGAGCCTGGGAGATGGGCAGCGTGGCTGTGGAGCCGTCCAGCCTGGGAAACTGATCCGCGGACAGAGGAGGCGGGGAGAGGGGGCCGGCCTCCATGGCCTGGAGAGTCGCCAGGTTTGCGGCTTCCGTCTCACTGAACAGGCCGTCAGGGAAGTCTTCCGGCTGGATGGAAGGCTTATACCATTCTTTTTCGGAAAAATAGGAGGACAACTCCGGGGAGGTGAATATCCGTCCGTGCCGGGCGTACAGCTCATTCCGCGCCAGACGCAGTTCCTCTCCGGTCAGGGTGGAGAGCTCATTTCTGGTGTACACATGGGTGTCGCTGTCCGGGAGGATCCACAGATCCCCCTTTTTTCCCACCGGCCAGGAAGACTCTGTCTCTTCTGTCGACGGAGCAGCCGGGGAGGTCTCTTCCTGGGAGACGGCTGTCTCCCGGGAGGAAGAATACGGCGGGCTGTCAGTCTTTCCCGGGGAGCAGGAGGCTAACAGGACAGCGGCCGAGACAAGACAGAGACTGTTTATCCAATATTTTTTCACAGGCACTCCTCCTTTGCACTTCGTATAAGAATATTATACTATATCTGCCGCAGCGGAAAAAGTCCCGCGGCCCCTTGCCGGGAGAAAAAAACTGTATTATACTGAGCAAAACGAAGGAAGGGAGACCGGGAAATGAAGCATCTTTATTTCGGGGGAGATATCCTCACCATGGAACATGAGGGCTGCCAGCAGGCGCTGCTTGCGGAGGACGGAAAGATCCTCGGTGCGGGGCCGGAGGCGGAGATCCGGAAAATGGCGGACGGCGCTAGGGAGATATTTCTGGACGGACACACGCTGATGCCGTCCTTCATCGACGCCCACAGCCATTTTTCCGCCTGCGCCAACGCTTTCCTCCAGGGAACGGTGGAACAGGCGGAGTGTTTTGAAGACATTGTGGAAATCATCCGGGCCTACATCCGGGATAATCAGATACCGGCAGGAAAATGGGTGGCGGTCCGTGATCTGGACCCGGAACGGCTCCGGGAGGGGAAGGCCCCTGACAGGACGGTCCTGGACCAGGCGTCCCCGGATCACCCCATTGTGCTCCAGCACAAGTCCGGCCATGTGGGGGTGCTCAACTCCCCGGCCTTAAAGCTGGCAGGGATCGGAAGAGACACGCCGGACCCGGAGGGCGGACGGATCTGGAGACAGGGCGGGGAGCCCACCGGGTATCTGGAGGAAAATGCCTTTATCCCTGTGCTTCACCGGCTGCCGCCTCCGTCGGAGGAGGAGCTGATGGCAGCCTATGAGAAGGCGCAGAACATGTACGCCTCTTACGGGATTACCACCGTCCAGGAAGGCTTCATGTCGGAGGAGATGATTCCCGTCTATGAAAAATTGTGGAGGGAGAACCGGCTGTGGCTGGACGTGGTGGGATATCCGGCGGCGGACGGGGGAGAAAAGATCTTTGAGGCCTTTCCCGAACAGGTGCAGGGCTATGAGGGCGGCTTCCGCCTGGGAGGGGTGAAAATGTTCCTGGACGGATCTCCCCAGAGCCGGACGGCCTGGATGCGGACCCCCTACCTGGGATCGGAGGACTGCGGGTATCCGGTGCTCACAGACGAACAGGTCTATGAATATACGGCCGCGGCGGTAAAATCCGGACGCCAGATTCTGGCCCACTGCAACGGGGACGGGGCGGCGGATCAGTATCTGAGGGCCCTGTCCCGGCTGAAGGAAGAAGGGGCTCATCCGGAGGCCGTCCGTCCGGTGATGATTCACGCCCAGCTTCTGGGACTGGATCAGATTCCACAGCTGAAGCGCCTGGGAGTGATTCCATCCTTCTTTGTGGCCCACGTCTATCACTGGGGAGACACCCATATCCGGAATTTCGGCCGGGAGCGGGCGTCCCGGATCAGCCCGGCCGCCAGCGCCGGGAAGGCGGGACTGCTCTATACGTTTCACCAGGACGCGCCGGTGATCCGGCCGGATATGATGGAGACCGTCTGGTGCGCTGTAAACCGGAGAACCAGGGCGGGAGAGCTCCTGGGAGCGGAGGAGCGGGTGACGGCGGCGGAGGCCCTTTACGCGGTGACGGCTGCTGCCGCTTACCAGTACCGGGAGGAAGGGGAAAAAGGAACCCTGACACCCGGGAAGCGGGAGGATCTGGTGATTCTGGACCAGAATCCTTTAAAGACAGATCCCCGGCATCTGAGACAGATCCGGGTGCTGGAGACGATTAAGGACGGAACTACTATATTTAAAAGGAAGGAATAGACGGTATGAGTGAGATGGAGAAGAACACGGGAGAGGAAAGCGGGCAGGCGAGAATGGGGATGGACGCCATCGGAGAGGCTCTGTCCCGCCTGTATCCCGGGCAGGAAGGAACCTATTACGGAGCCATGATCCCGGCCAGCCTGGGGGGGAAGGATCCTCTGGACGGCGTGGAAGTGTGGGAGAGCCGGAGCAAAATGCCCCACTGGCACTATGTGACCTACGGATTTTCGGAGCTGGACGGCAAGGAGTGCGGGGATCCGGACAACAGCGGCTATGGCTTTGAACTGACCTTCCGCCTGAAGAAGGGGGAGGAGACGGAGCCGCCGGTGTGGCCCATGAATCTGCTGGAGAATCTGGCCAGGTATGTGTTTTCCGCGGGAAACGGCTTCGCTCCCGGCCATTACATAGACTGCAACGGCCCCATCGCCCTGGAGGAGGAAACGGCTCTCACCGCTCTGGCTTTCCGGAAGGATCCGGAGCTGGGGGAGATGGACACCCCCAACGGCCATCTGGTGTTTCTGGAGGCGGTGGCTGTCACCGGAGACGAGATGGAAAGTCTGATGTGCTGGGACGGGGTGAAGTTCCTGGAGCAGATGGAATCTTTCGTTCCCCTGGGAATTACGGATCTGGGAAGGACTTCCCTCATGGATCGGAGCGAATTCCAGGCGGCCTGGGAGGAAGGAATGGCGCGGGACGGCTCCTCCACCAGGTATCTCTATACCGATGAGCTGGACGGAGGAAAACAGGGAGGAGAGAGTTTTCTTCGCCTGGGCGCTTCCAGGGCCCGGCTCATTTCCCTCATGCTCCAGGCAAGAGTGGGAAAGGGACGGCCCCTCTACGTGGAAAGCCGGGACGCCACGGTGGGCTTTCGGCCGGGAGACCGGGCGGGAGCAGAGCTGAGGGACGGGGTGTTTATCCTGATTTTGACAGAACCGGCTCTTCAGGAGCTGTGCCAGGTTCTTGAGGCACAAAAAAGGAGCTGCCGGCTGGAGCAGCTCCCTCTTACCGTGGAATTGACTTTTTCAGGCCAGGCGGAACACCCGGATGAGCATTAACCAGGCAGTTCCGTAATAGGCGATTACCGCCACCAGGTCGTTGACCGTGGTGATCAGGGGGCCGGAGGCCACGGCCGGATCCACTTTGATTTTGTGGAAGAACAGGGGGATGACAGTCCCCGCGAAGCTGGAGATGGTCATGGCAATCACCAGGGCCAGCCCCACGCATCCGGCCACGGAAAAGGCATAAAACGGAGTCATATCTTTGAGCAGGCAGATATAAAGGCCGATAACGGGAACCGACGCGGCGCCTAAAAGGGCGCCGCCGGCAATCCCCACCTTCACTTCTTTCCAGATCAGGGTGACGCACTGGGAAAAGGTCACGCCGTCATCCATCAGAACCCGGATGGTGACTGCCAGAGACTGGGTTCCCACATTTCCCGCCATATCCAGAATCAGGGACTGGAAGCAGACCAGTATGGCGATCTTTGCCACAATTCCCTCGAACATTCCCACCACCGAAGAGACAAACATTCCCAGAAACAGCAGGACGATAAGCCAGGGCATGCGCTTTTTCAGGCTGACGGTCAGGGGCTCATGGATGTCCTCGTCATCGTCATCCCCCTCGGAAATTCCGGCCAGTTTGTTGTACACTTCTTTGGAGGCGTTTTCCAGATAATCCACCATATCCTGGGAGGTGATGACGCCTGCCAGCTTTCCGTCCTGATCCAGGACGGGAAGAGAGTCCTCCTCATAGTCCAGAGTCCAGTCCATAGCCTCCTCGATGGGGTCATGGTCCCGGACGAAGGGATAGGAGGTGATGGTGCATTCGCTGAGGGAGGTTCCCTCCCTTGCCAGGATCAGGTCCTTCAGATCGATGGCGCCGCAGAATACGCCCTCTTCGTCCACCACGTACAGAGTGGAGATATTGTCATTTTCCTTGCTCTGTCGGATCAGCTCTTTCATGGCCTCTTTGACGGAGAGACTGCGGAGAATGGAGATGTAGTTGGTGGACATCAGACTTCCGATTTCGTCGTCCCCGTAAGAGGAGAGAAGCTTTAAGTCTGCGGCGGTGTCGGCCTTCAGATATCCCACCAGCTGCGCCCGGAATTCCTCCGGGGTCTCATCCAGAATCCAGGCGGCCTCGTCGCTGTCCATGCAGTCGGTTACGGCCGCGGCCATTTTCGGGGAGAGCTCCGCAAGAAGCTGTCCCGGCTCGTCGTAATAGGGGAAAATTTCAGCCATCCACTGGGCCCCCAGTTTGTCGCAGAGCTGCCGTCTCTCTGCGGTGGTCAGCTCCTCCAGGGCCTGGGCGATGTCATGCTCGTGGAAATCCTTCAGACGGTCCATCAGCGCGCCTGCGTCCAGGCCGCTGCGGAACAGGGAAATGAGAGAGTCTGCAATTTTGCGGTCAATGAGCTCACGGTAATTCATTCTCATGTCGGTATCCTCCTTTTTCAGATCACAGGTATGATACGCGACCCGCATGCAGACAGATTTTCAGAGACGTGAAAATAAAGCTCCTGCTAAAGCTGGGAGCATGGACAGTCCGGCGGGTCCGCGTATGCAGTTGTTCGGGTAACAGACGAGTAACCGTCGCCGTCCATACATTCACATCCTTTCCTAAAATGTTTCTACCTTCTTTGTAACATGTTTCAAGGGGAAAAGTCAAGGAAAAAGTGGATAGAAGCGGGAATCTGTGCTACAATGTGGCTAAAACGCTTAGATTGGGCAGGTGAAAAAATGTTTTATCAGATTCTGTGGCTGTTTTTCTGCTATTCCTTTCTGGGATGGGTGATGGAGACAGTGGCCGCCACCATCCGCCGCCGCCATTTTGTAAACCGGGGTTTGCTGGACGGCCCGCTGTGCGCCATCTACGGCTTTGCCGGAGTGATGCTGACCGTATTTCTGCCGGAACTGCGGGGAAACTGGCTGTTTCTGTTTCTGGGGAGCGCCATCTGGTGCACCGTGTTTGAATGGATTGCCGGCCATATCCTGGAAAAATCAGGATACGGCAGATGGTGGGACTACTCCCGTATGCCCGCCAATCTGGACGGCTATATCTGTCTTCCTTTTTCCCTGATCTGGGGACTTCTGGGGAGCATAGCCGTTCAGTGGGGATCTCCTCTTCTGCTGGATCTCTACGGACTGCTTCCGGAAACGGCGGGGAAGGTCGTTCTGTGGCTCATCGTGGCTCTGACAGCGGTGGATGGGATCGGTTCCCTCATCGCCCTGTTCGGCTATCAGGGAATTATGCCGCCTCTGGAGCGGGTGGACGGTCAGATCACGGTGACCACCAGAAAGCTGCAGGAAATTATTTCCCGCACCACCCGCCGCCGTCTGGAAAAGAGCTTCGGCATGACCAGGGCCCGCCGGGAAAAGCGGGCCAAAGGGGAAGTATTCGCCCAGGGAGTCTGTTTTTACAAGATTTTCTGGCTGTTTTTTATCGGATCCTTTCTGGGGGATGTGACGGAGACCATCTTCTGCTACGTGACTGCGGGAAAATGGATGAGCCGCAGCAGCGTGGTCTGGGGTCCCTTCAGCCTGGTGTGGGGGATCGCCCTGGCGGCAGCCACCGCCCTTCTGTATAAATACCGTGACCGCTCCGACCGGTTCCTGTTTCTGACCGGCACCTTTCTGGGCGGTGCCTATGAATATCTGTGCAGCGTGGCTACAGAGCGGGTGTTCGGCACCGTATTCTGGGATTACAGCGCCATTCCTTTTAACCTGGGCGGCAGGATCAACCTGCTGTACTGCTTTTTCTGGGGAATTGCGGCTGTGGTGTGGATGAAAGGCCTGTACCCGGTATTTTCCCGGTGGATCGAAAAGATTCCCATGAGAGCGGGAACCTGGCTTACCTGGGTCCTGGTGGTTTTTATGACGGCCAATATGGCCATGAGCGCCCTGGCGCTGGGACGGTACAATGAGAGGTGTCAGGGAGTGGAGGCGGAGAGCGCCTGGCAGGTCTATATGGATGAACATTACGGCGACGATGTGATCCAGGAGATTTATCCCAATGCTATCCGGGCATAATAAAGACGGAGCGTCCGCCGGAGAATGGAGAGAATGACTGCCGGACCGGCGGCGGAATTTGAGATAAAGGAGAGACCATGAAGCCTGACAGAAAGAAACAGAGAAGGCTGGATACGTCCACCCGGCTGAACCTGGCGGTGGTGGCGGCTTTTACGGCGCTGATATTGTGGGGGATTTTTCTGGTGCGGGACAAAATGCTCCAGAACGCCCAGGAGATGGGAACTTCTCTGGCGGAAAGCTATGCGGCGGAGGAGCAGAGCCGGATTCAGGTGTACGGGCTGCTGATCCGCCTGGGAACCAAGCATATGGATAAGCTGGCGGAGGGCGGGAACTCCCAGGAGGAGATCCGCCGTTGGCTGGAAGATTATGACAGGGATTTAAATGAAATTCTGGGAGCTCATGTGGTGGATCCCTACGCGGTGGTGGACGGGGAGATTCTGTCCGCCAACCCCTGGGACGGGGATGGGGATTATGACTACGAGCATACGGAATGGTATGAGAAGGCCATGGCGGCGGAAAACGAGGCGATTTTTACAGACGCCTATCAGGATGCCGTCACCGGCCGAGAACTGATCACCATTGCGAGAAAGACGGAGCATTCCGGAGATGTGCTGGCTTTTGACATTTTTCTGGACAACTTTTACGCCCACAAAAATCACGCCCGGCTGCCGGAGAGAAGTTCCTTCTTTCTCTTTGACAGCTCCGGCCGGATGATCTACAGCGTGACGGATCTGCAGGCGTCCCGGGAGGAGACGAAAGCCTATACGAATCAGCTGCTGGAGGGAATCCGCAGCGGCGCTTTCGGCCAGTTCAACTCCACCATCCGGGATTTGGACGGAAACCGGAGGGGCGTTTACTACTATGAGATGGACAACGGCTGGACGTCGGTGATTACCATTCCCATCAATACCATTCTCCAGGGAGATATGGATGGGATTTTCCTGTTCCTGCTGGGAATCTGTCTGCTGCTTCTGGCAGCGGTGCTGTTTGTGGTGTTCCGGGCGTTTCTGGGCAATGAGCGCCTGCGCCGGATTTCCCATACAGTGCAGATCCTGGGAGATTCCTATTACGGGATCTACCGGGTCAATTATTCGTTGGGAACCTATGAGACGGTAAAGAGCTCTGAGGATGTGGCGGACCGCCTGGGAAAGGGCGGGGATTACAGCCTGCTCATGGATGTGCTGAGAGAGCTGGTGGATCAGCAGACCGGCGAGGAGTTTCAGAAAAGTTTTTCTCTGGAAAATATCCGAAAGCTGGTGGGAGAAAAAAAATATGATTTCGGCGGCGATTACAAAAGGCGGTTTGGGGATCAGTACCGCTGGGTGAACGCCAGAATGATCTGCAGCAGTTCTCTGGATCTGGACGAGGTGATCATCTGCTTCCGGGAGGTGGACGGGGAAAAACAGCTTCAGCTGAAGCAGCAGATGCTGTTAGAATCTGCCCTGGAGTCTGCGAAAAAGAGCGCCAGGGACAAAAGCGTGTTTTTCAGCCGGGTGTCCCACGACATGAGGACGCCGCTGAACGCCGTCATCGGCCTGTCTGATCTGGCCCTGGAACACCGGGATGACAAAGAAAAGATGGCGGGGTATCTGGAGAAAATCCGCCAGGCGGGAAAACAGCTTCTCACGTTGATCAACGACATTCTGGATATGTCCAGAATCGATCAGGGAACCGGTTCTCTGGACAATCAGGCGACGGATCTGGAGCAGTGGGTGAGGGACTGCGCCTCCATGTTTGCGGATGAGGCGAAGACAGAGGAAAAGGATTTTTCCGTGAGTTTCGATCTTCAGGACCGAATGGTGTACTGCGATCCCGCCCGCCTCAGCCAGATCCTGAACAATCTGCTGTCCAACGCTTTCAAGTACAGCGGCCCCGGCGCCAAAATTTATCTGACGGTGAAGCAGCTGGACCGCGGGACGGCCCGGGGAAAATATGAGATCACGGTGCAGGACACGGGATTTGGCATGTCGGAGGAATTCCTGGAACACATTTTCCAGCCTTTTACCAGGGAGACCAGATTTTCTCCCGTGCAGACGGTGGGGACCGGGCTGGGAATGCCCATTGTGAAAAGTCTGGTTCAGCAGATGGATGGGGAAATCACGGTGAAAAGCCGCCTGGGAGAGGGCAGCACCTTTACAGTCACCCTGCCCTTCGCTCCCGCCGGGCCAGGCGGGGGAGAAGAAAAGACAGAACAGGAGGAAGGCTTCCGCCTGGATGGAAAGCGGATTCTGGTGGCGGAGGACAATGAGATCAATATGGAGATCACCGCGGAATTTCTCGCCATGCTGGGAGCGGAGGTGATCCGGGCGACTGACGGGAGAGAGGCGGTGGAGCGCTTCGGAGAGTCGGAGCCGGGCAGTATTGACGCGGTTCTCATGGACATGCAGATGCCGGAGATGGATGGCTGTGAGGCCTGCCGCAGGATCCGGGCCATGGATCGCCCCGACGCCGGAACGGTGCCGGTGGTGGCTGTGACGGCCAACGCCTTCGCGGAGGACGTGGCTCAGACGAAGGCGGCGGGAATGAACGGCCATCTGTCCAAGCCCATTGATTTTAAGGCCCTGTGCCGTCTCCTGGGGACGTTGGGCAGAGAAAAATAAAAAAGAAAAAGACCGGCAGACAGCAGACCGGTCTCATGCCGGCCCTATGGCCGGCCGGGCGGGGGAATGAAAAGTACCCCGCCGCAGATGGAGAGTCCTGCAGGGCAGGATTCTCTTTTTATTTGCCCTGGGTCAGGGCGGAAAAGTCGTGATTTACCGCCTCGATCAGGGAGAATTCTCCGTTTTCATATTCAAATTTCAGCACGCAGCAGTTGCCCACCCGGCCTTTTAACTCTGCTTTCTGATTCTTTTCCCAGTAGCGCATAAAGGCGCGGCAGGCGCCTCCGTGGGAGACGGCCAGCACGGTCTGATGTCCGTCTCGTTCCATGATCTCGCCCAGGGTGTCCGCCATTCGCTGGCGCACCTCCAGCTCCCCTTCGCCGCCGAAGCCTTTAAAGAAATCGCCGTAGGGAAGGGGCGGATTCAGATCTTCGCTCTCGCTCTCAAACACGCCGAAGTTCCATTCCTTCAGGCCTTTGACTCTCTCATAGGGCATGGAAGTGAGAATTTCCAGGGTATCGCAGGCCCGCTCGGATGTGGAAGAATAGGCATGGTCAAAGGTAATGCCCCGGGAGCGGAAATATTCGGCAGCCACTCCGGCCTGGGCCCGTCCCAGCTCTGTCAGGGGAGAATCGCACCAGCCCTGGATTTTCCTGCGGAGATTGAAAACAGTCTGGCCGTGGCGGACAAGATACAATGTCTTTTTCATACGAACCTCCAATAAGCATTGATTTCCGGCGGGGAAAGCCCTTTCACAGCATTCCCGCCGCACTTGGTTTCATTGTATCACAGACCCTTGGGGGAGGAAAGAGAAAGTCATGTAAAATTCCCAAAAAAGAGAGAAAATCTCTTGACAGCCCCATCTGTATATTGTATATTTTTACTAAAATAAGGAAAAGATGGGAGGACATTTTTGTGAAATTAATCATTGAAGAAAACGAACAGAAGATGAGCGAGAGCGCCATGTACATTCTGCTGGGGGCTATGATGCAGGACAAGCGGGTGAATATCTCCCTGACCTCCGGACGCTCCCCCAGAACCATGTATCAGCTGATGGTTCCTCTGGTAAAGGATCAGGAAAAGTTTAAAGATATTCAGTATTATCTGTTTGATGACGGCCCAAAGGACGGGGAAGAGCACGGCGGAAACTGGGAGGAGATGCACGAGCTGTTTTTCACTCCGGCTAATATTCCCGATGACCGCATTCACATTCCCACGCTGGATAACTGGGAGACTTTTGACGATGAGATCCGCCAGGCCGGCGGCATCGACGTGATGGTGATCGGACTGGGCTGGGACGGCCATTTCTGCGGAAACTGCCCCAGATGCACGCCTCTGGACAGCTATACCTACCGGGTGTCTGTGGAGGAGAAGCGGGCTGTGAATCCCACCTATCCGGAGCGCCCCAATCAGACCTATTCCCTGACCATGGGCCCGAAGAGCCTGATGCGGGTGAAACATCTGGTGATGATCGTAAACGGCAGGGAGAAAGCGGAGATCTTAAAGAAATTCATCGAAGAGCCGGTGAGCAATGAGATCCCGTCCACCGTATTAAAACTTCATCCCAACTTCACCGTGATCTGCGACAAGGACGCGGCTTCCCTGCTGAAAGATCACTATGACAGACTGTAAAAATTAAAAAGAAAAACAATCGGCGGTGAGACAGCGGCCCCGGGAGAGATCCCGGGGCCGCTGTCTCATTGCGGAATAACCGCGGCCATACTATAACGCCGATGTTACCGCTCCGACACTGGCGGCAGGAAGGGGTGCTGCATTTCGTGCTGCATAGTTTCGTAAAAAGACCGGATTTTTTGAAAAATCACCGGCATATCCCAAAAATCATCCCATGAAAAAGCCTGATAATACAAGGGGTTCCGCCAAACTCCCTGCATCATCAGGCAAAATAAAAAATGCACCTGATAGGAATCGAACCTACGCACGCGGCTCCGGAGGCCACTGCTCTATCCACTGAGCTACAGGTGCATCGGCTATTATATTACTATACTTTTCAGAATTCTTCAAGTCTTTTTTTCATCTTTTTATTTCTGCTCCCGGATTTTCCCTGGAGAATGACCATTTTTTGGCGGCCCTTTCTTGCTTTTTAGGAGATAGTTTGTTAAAATGTACGGAGGTACGCCAATAGGCGCCGTACAGGAGGATAACATCAGGAATGAGAAATCAAAAGAAAAGAAGGGACGGCTTCTTGGGAGACGGCTGGCAGAGATATCTGCGGATTCTGGCGGTGCCCCTGATTGTCATTATTTTGATTCTTGTCATTGTCCTGGCAGACAGAAGGTCTGCGCCGGAGACCTCCACGGACCAGGTGGAGACGGCAGAGGAAGGGACTGTTTTAGAAAATACAGATGAGAGCTCTGAGGAGACAGATGGGGAAAGTTCCCAGGCGGACCCTGAGGAGACTTCCGATGAAGGGGAGAACGGGGAAGAGACCAGTTCTGACGCAGAGGGAGAATCGGAGGGGGATGAAGACCAGTCGGAGCTGAGACGCAGTGACATTCCGGAGATCACAGCGCTGATGGAGGAATACTGCGCGGCAAAAGTCAGCTGCGATGCCGAGGCCATGTACCGGATCTACGGAAGAACGGACATGACGGGAGTGGAAGAGCTGCGCCAGAGGATGGAGTACAGGGCCAGATATGTGGAAAATATTGAAAATGTGGAGTCGTATCTGCTGCCGGGTCTGGAGGATAATTCCTATGTGGTATATGTGACTGCGGATATTAAATTCCGTGTGTCGGAAACTCTGGCTCCCACTATTATGTGGTGTTATGTGAGGATGGAAGACGACGGAACCTATCACATTGTGGAAAATGTGACTGCCGAGGAGGCAGAGTACGCGGCAAAGGCTGAGCGCACGGAAAGTGTGAGCGCGCTGGCCGCGCAGGTCGATGAAGAGCTGGAGCTGGCCATTGCGTCAGACAGCGGTCTGGCCAGTGCCTACAGCACCCTGAGAGAGGGGACGACGGTGCCGGATTCTGCTGCCGGAACGGCAGCTGCCCCATCCACAGAAGGGGAGACAGCAGCGGAGGAGACGTCCGCTCAGTGACAAGAGGAATAAGAGAGAAAATAGCGCCCTGCAGACAGGTGACTGGCTGCAGGGCGGTCTGGTAAAAGAGGAGAAATATTATGGATGTAAAAGATTTTTATTTTGACCTTCCCCAGGAGCTGATCGCCCAGGATCCCCTGGAGGACCGGTCTGCGTCAAGACTGCTGGTGCTGGACAAGGATACGGGAGCGATTCAGCACAGGATCTTTAAGGATATTGTGTCTTATCTGAGAAAAGGAGACTGTCTGGTGATCAACGACACCAAGGTGATTCCCGCCAGACTTTACGGCGTGAAGGAGGGAACCCAGGCAAAGATCGAGGTACTTCTCTTAAAGCGGAGAGAAAAGGATGTGTGGGAGGTGCTGGTAAAGCCGGGAAAGAAAGCCAGGCCGGGAGCGGTGATCCAGTTTGGAGAAGGACTGCTCACAGGAACGGTTATCGATGTGGTGGAGGAGGGAAACCGCCTGATCCGGTTTTCTTATGAGGGAATTTTTGAGGAAATCCTGGATCAGCTGGGCCAGATGCCCCTGCCCCCCTACATCACCCATCAGTTAAAGGACAAGAACCGGTATCAGACCGTCTACGCGAAGCATGAGGGATCCGCGGCGGCTCCCACCGCGGGCCTTCACTTTACGGAGGAGCTTTTAAAAGAGATTCAGGACAAAGGGGTGGAGATCGCCCATGTAACTCTCCATGTGGGTCTCGGCACTTTCCGGCCGGTAAAAGTGGAGAATGTGCAGGACCATCATATGCACTCAGAATTTTACATTGTGGAGCCGGAGGAGGCGGAGAAGATCAACCGTGCCAAGCGTGAGGGAGGACGGGTGATCTGTGTGGGCACCACCAGCTGCCGGACTCTGGAGTCAGCCACCGGGGAGGACGGAATCCTGAAGGCGGGGAGCGGATGGACGGATATTTTTATCTATCCCGGCTACCGGTTTAAGATTCTGGATGCCCTGATCACCAATTTCCATCTGCCGGAGTCCACTCTGGTGATGCTGGTGTCCGCCCTGGCGGGAAGAGAACATGTGCTGGCCGCCTATGAGGAGGCAATCCGGGAGAGATACCGGTTTTTCAGCTTCGGAGATGCCATGTTCATTGCATCCCATCCGGAGCAGGAGTGATGGGAACATCTTTTTTCGGAACAGAGGATAAATCAAGAGAAAGCAGGAAACAGTACAGTTATGGAAGAGATGCGTCTGAATAAATACCTCAGCGACTGCGGCGTCTGCTCCCGCCGGGAGGCGGACCGCCTGATTGAGGAGGGGAAAGTGCTGGTGGACGGAGTTCCCGCCGTAATGGGAATGAAGATCGAGGGGACGGAGACGGTGGTCTGCGACGGCGTGACAGTGAGCGGCAGGAAGAAAGAAAAAAAAGTGCTGCTGGCGGTGAACAAGCCCAGGGGGATCGTCTGCACCACCTCTGACAAGGACCGGGCGGAAAACATTGTGGAATTTCTTCATTATCCCACCAGAATCTATCCCATCGGAAGGCTGGACAAGGATTCCAGCGGCCTGATTCTCATGACCAATGAGGGCGATATTGTCAATAAGATTCTCCGGGGAAGCAACAATCATGAGAAGGAGTACATGGTCCGTGTAAACCGGCCGCTGACGGAGGAGTTCCTGGAGCAGATGAGGAGCGGGGTGGAGATCCTGGATACGGTGACGAAGCCCTGTACAGTGGAAAAGACCGGCGGCTATACTTTCCGGATCATCCTTACCCAGGGCTTAAACCGGCAGATCCGCCGGATGTGCGATGCCCTGGGCTACCGGGTGGTATCCTTAAAACGGGTGCGGATCATGAATATCCGTCTGGGAGACCTGCGCACCGGCTCCTACCGGGAAGTGACCGGGGAAGAATGGGCGGAGCTGGAGCGGCTGCTGGCGGATTCCAGCAACAACCCGGGAGGAAGCCGGGAAAAGACGGCTGCCGCGGATGAACCGGTAAAGAGAGAACGGAAAAAGACATTTTCCAGAAAAGAGCAAAAATTGCCCGGAGGAGAAAAAGAGAAAGCGCCGTCCGGGGAAAAGCGGATTTTCCGGACGCCCCTGCGCCATTATGAGGCGCCGGAGGAAGGGCAGGAGCGGCGGAACGTGTTTCACAGAGACAGAAAAAAAGACTGACCGGGAACGGGAAAGGGAGGATCCATGGAAGAAAAGATCAGACGGATCAGGGAGCTGATCCGGATCATCAACGAGGCGGGAAAGGCGTATTACCAGGAAGACCGGGAGATCATGAGCAATTATGAGTACGATGCCCTGTACGACGAGCTTGTGGCCCTGGAGAAGGAGACGGGAGTGGTTTTTGCCGGCAGTCCCACCCAGAATGTGGGCTACGAAGTGCTCAGCGAGCTGCCGAAGGAAGCCCACGAAAGCCCCATGCTTTCCCTGAACAAGACCAAAAATGTGGATGAGCTGAGGGAATGGCTGGGAGACCAGAAAGGCCTGCTGTCCTGGAAGATGGACGGCCTGACCGTGGTGCTCACCTACGAGGGCGGCACTCTGACAAAGGCCGTGACAAGAGGAAACGGAGAAATCGGTGAGGTGATCACCAACAACGCCCGGGTGTTTGCCAATGTGCCTTTAAACATCGCCTACACCGGCCAGCTGGTGCTCCGGGGAGAGGCGGTAATCAAGTATTCGGATTTTGAGCGGATCAACGAGGAGATCACCGACGTGGACGCCCGGTACAAAAACCCCAGAAATCTCTGCAGCGGTTCCGTGCGTCAGCTGAACAATGAGATCACCGCAAAGAGGAACGTCCATTTCTTCGCCTTTTTCCTGGTGAAAGCGGATGGGGTGGACTTTTCCAACTCCAGGGAACAGCAGTTTCTGTGGCTGAGAAAGCAGGGATTTGAGACGGTGGAGTGGAAGGACGTGACGGCGGACACCCTCTCGGAGGCCGTTCATGAGTTTGCGGAGGCGGTGGAGAAAAACGATGTGCCCTCCGACGGTCTGGTGCTTCTCTACGACGACATTGCCTACGGGGAGTCTCTGGGGCGGACAGCCAAATTCCCCCGGGATTCCATCGCCTTTAAATGGGCGGACGAGATCCAGGAGACCACGCTGTCCTATATTGAGTGGAGTGCGTCCAGGACGGGGCTCATCAATCCTGTGGCGGTGTTTGAGCCGGTGGAGCTGGAGGGAACCACCGTCAGCCGGGCCAGCGTCCACAATATCAGTATCATGGAATCTCTGGAGCTGGGCGTGGGAGACCGGATCACTGTCTACAAGGCCAATATGATCATTCCCCAGATTGCCGACAACCTGACCAGAAGCGGGGTGAAGGATATTCCGAAGATCTGTCCCGTCTGCGGCGGAGCTACGGAGATTCGGAATATGAGCGGCATCAAGACCCTTTACTGTACCAATCCGGACTGCCAGGCGAAGAAGATCAAGAGCTTCGCCCTGTTTGCCAGCCGGGATGCCTTAAACATCGACGGCCTGTCGGAGGCCACTCTGGAAAAATTTATCGGTGCCGGTTTTATCCACGAGTACAGCGACATGTTCCATCTGGACCGCCACCGGGATGAGATTGTGGAGATGGATGGCTTCGGGGAAAAATCCTATGAAAACCTGACGGAGGCGGCGAAAAAAGCTTCTGTCACCACTCTGCCCCGGCTGGTGTACGGCCTGGGAATCGCAGGAATCGGTCTGGCGAACGCGAAAATGCTCTGCCGCCACTTCCACTATGATTTTGACGCCATGCGCCATGCCTCCAAAGAGGAATTGATGGAGGTGGATGGAATCGGAGATGTGCTGGCGGATGCGTGGACCGCCTTCTTCGCAGATGAAAAAAATAACGGGATCGTGGACCGGCTGTTAAAAGAGCTGACCATTGAAAAAGAAGAAGAGGACGGCGAAGATCAGCCTCTTGCGGGCATGACCTTTGTGATCACGGGGAGCGTGGAGCATTTTGCCAACCGGAAGGAGCTGCAGGCTCTGATCGAGTCAAAAGGAGGAAAGGCCACGGGGAGCGTTACCTCCAAAACCACTTATCTGATCAACAACGATACAGCGTCCAACTCCTCGAAAAACAAGAAAGCAAAAGAACTGGGAATCCCGATTCTGTCGGAGGAGGATTTCCTGAAAATGCTGGAGCAGGAATAGTTCAGGGAGACGGCCGGACGGCGGATGCGCCCCGGTCCGGGGGCACATATTTGCGGTAAAGGCCTTTCAGCGCCTGCAGGTGAAGAATCTCATCCTCCGCGATCCGCTGCAGGCAGCCGCATACATTTTCATTCCGGATCCAGGATGCCTGAACCAGATATTTCTGCCGGCTCCGCTCTTTGAAGTCGATGGCGGCAGCGAGCATCCGGGGCAGGTCTGTGTGGTAGGGAAGATAAGCGGGAGTCCAGTAGCGGCAGCGGCCGCCGGCCGGACTGCAGCGGCTCCAGAGCCTGGGCTCTGCCCCCAGCTGCAGAGCCAGGGATGAAAAAATTTCCAGATGGCACATATCGGACTGGCTGATCTGGCGAAAAGTGTCCGCGATCTCCTGCCAGGCGGAAGCGGCCAGAGAATTGAAAAAACTCAGACTAACGGCGGACATTTCGGAGATCTGTCCGCCTGCGTTGTCCAGCATGGCGGCTGCCCAGCAGGGATCTTTTCCGGCGGCCTGTACCGGCGGCCAGGGCAGGGATGACTGAAGCATAAAAAATCCTCCTCCCGGAATGGCTGTTCTGACAGTCCATTTTATGCGGGAGGAGGACAAAAGTATGCTTCTCAGGAGATTCAGGCTTTTTCCAGAGCCTGATCAATATCGGCGATGAGATCGTCCACGTTTTCAATGCCCACAGACATGCGGATCAGTCCGGCGGAGATGCCGGCCTCTTTTAACTGCTCATCGGTGAGCTGACGGTGGGTATGGCTGGCTGGATGGAGAACGCAGGTTTTTGCGTCTGCCACATGGGTGGCGATGGAGGCCAGCTTTAAGCTGTCCAGGAAGCGCACGGCGGATTCCCGGCCGCCCTTGACTTCCACAGAGATCACGCCGCAGGTGCCGTTTGGCATATATTTTTTAGCCAGCTCGTAGTATTTGTCGCCTTCCAGACCCGGATAATGGACGGAGGCGATTTTTTCGTGGGACTGAAGGTGTTTCGCGATGGCCAGAGCGTTGGAACAGTGACGTTCCATCCGGAGAGGCAGGGACTCCAGGCTGACGCCCAGAAGGTAACAGTTCATGGGGGATGGAATGGATCCCAGATCTCTCATAAGCTGGGAAGTGGCTTTGGTGATGTAAGCCAGCTTGCCGAATTTTTTCGTGTAGGTGATGCCGTGGTAGGACTCGTCAGGGGTGGTCAGTCCGGGGAACTTGTCGGCGTGGGCCTCCCAGTCGAAATTGCCGCTGTCCACGATGCAGCCGCCAACCTGAACGGCGTGGCCGTCCATGTATTTGGTGGTGGAGTGGGTCACAATGTCGGCGCCCCACTCAAAGGGCCGGCAGTTGACCGGAGTGGCGAAGGTGTTGTCCACGATCAGAGGAACGCCGTGGCGGTGAGCGGCTGCGGCGAAGCGCTCAATGTCCAGGACTACCAGGGCCGGATTGGAAATGGACTCGGCAAACACCAGCTTGGTGTTGGGCCGGAAAGCGGCGTCCAGCTCCTCGTCAGTGGCGTCGGCGCTGACAAAAGTGCAGTCGATTCCCATTTTCTTTAAGGTGACGCCGGCCAGATTGAAGGTGCCTCCGTAGATCTCAGAGGTACAGATAATATGGCCGCCGGCCTCACAGATGTTGAAGATGGAAAAGAATGTGGCTGCCTGTCCGGAAGAGGTGAGAATGGCCCCCACGCCGCCTTCCAGGTCGGCGATTCTGGCCGCCACCGCGTCGTTGGTGGGATTCTGAAGTCTGGTATAGAAATATCCGGCCGCCTCCAGGTCAAAGAGCTTTCCCATTTCATCGGCGGAATCGTACTTGAATGTGGTGGACTGGTAAATGGGGATCTGTCTTGCCTCCCCGTTTCCCGGGTTCCAGCCGGAGTGGATACATTTTGTTTCGATGCTGTAATTTCTGTCCATGAATGTTCCTCCTCGTGAAAATAAAATGTTAGGAATAAGTATAGCAAAAGTTGGGGAAATGGACAAGAGCGGAAAATAAGTGGAGTCTGGCGCTGTAAACGTCCGGCGCCAGCGCGGGAAAGGAGAAGAGAGTATGTGCAGCCGTTTTTACGTGGATGACAGTGTGGACCGGCTCCTGAGAGAGCTGGATCAGGGATACGAGCCGGGAAACCGGGGACGGGAGGATGTGCTTCCGTCCAGGATGGCTTTTATAGTGTGCGTCAGAGACGGACATCCCGCGGTGGAACGGATGAAATGGGGATTTTTGAAGGAGACGGCAGGAGACAGGCACGGGGCGGGAACCGGCGGTCTGGTGATCAACGCCAGGGCGGAGACAGCTCTGGAACGGCCCATGTTCCGGGACAGCGCCAGAAGCAGGAGATGTCTGGTGCCGGCAGCCGGGTTTTATGAGTGGAACCGGCAGAAGGAAAAAGCTGTGTTCAGCCGTCCGGACGGAGATCCCCTCCTCATGGCCGGACTGTGCCAGCCGGATCCCGGAGGAGAGGGGGAACGGTTTGTGATACTGACTACGGACGCCAATTCTTCGGTACTTCCGGTTCACCCGCGGATGCCGTTGATTTTGGAGCGGGGACAGTGGGAAAACTGGCTGTTTGACGGCGGAGAGGTGGAAAACCTGCTGGCTTTCCGGCCGCAACCTCTGGAGAGGTTCCAGGAGTACGAGCAGCAGACTTTGAACTTCTGACCGGGCCAGGCAGGGAGGAGAAAAACGGAGCTGTCCCCGGCTGGGGCGATTTTGAACCGGCGGGAAGGGATTTGACCTGGGCGGAGACAGATTCGGCGGTTGATTCCCGCCGCCGTGTGTGTTATCATCAAAACTATTACGACTCGGAGACAAAGGAGAATTTCAGCAATGCCCATAAAAGTACAGAACGATCTGCCGGCAAAGGCAATTTTGGAAAATGAGAATATTTTCGTGATGGATGAGCACCGGGCCATGACTCAGGACATCCGGCCCCTTTACATTGTGATCCTGAATCTGATGCCCACAAAGGAGGAGACAGAGCTGCAGCTTCTGCGGGCCCTGTCCAATACGCCTCTTCAGATTGACGTGACTCTGATGTGCGTGGAGAGCTATGTCTCCAAAAACACGCCGGCATCCCATCTGAATAAATATTACAAGCGGTTTCGGGAGATCAGAGACCGCCGGTTTGACGGCATGATCATCACCGGAGCTCCGGTGGAGCAGATGCCCTTTGAGGAAGTGGATTACTGGAGCGAGCTGACGGACATCATGGAGTGGAGCAAGACCAATGTATTCAGCACTTTCCATATCTGCTGGGGAGCCCAGGCCGGTCTGTACTACCACTATGGCATTCAAAAGGTGATGCTGGAGAAAAAACTCAGCGGCGTTTACCGCCACGAGCTCATTCACCGGAAGGTGCTGCTGGCCAGGGGGATGGACGATGTGTTTTACGTTCCCCAGTCCCGCTACACCGGTCTGGATGAAGCAGCCATCGCCGCCGATCCGCGGCTCCAGGTGGTGGCCAGCAGCCCGGAGGCGGGAAGCTATATGATCATTGGGGACGGCGGCCGCAGAATCTTCATCACCGGCCATTCCGAGTATGACCGGATGACTTTAAATCAGGAATATCTGCGGGACGTGGGACGGGGCCTCAATCCGGAAGTACCGGACAATTACTATCCCGGCGACGATCCAAACCGGATGCCCCTTCTCACCTGGCGGGCTAATTCCAACTGTGTTTATTCCAACTGGCTGAATTATTACGTGTATCAGACGACGCCTTATGATCTGGAAAAGCTGCAGTATACGCTGGGGGAATGAGGAGAAGCCGCTGAGGAATCAGCGGCTTAAAGTTTATCGATTCAAAATCCAGTAAGATTTAGATACGGACTGAAAATCGTCCAGAATGGCTTTGGCTTTTTGCGGATCAATAACGGTGCGGTTTAAGGTCAGAGCTTCCAGGGCTTTGACGTAGCTTTTTTCCATAAAGGCCTCAACAGTCAGTTTTTCGTAAGCATACTGATTTTCCATCAGTCCCTTATAAAAAGTTCCGATGTCTCCAAAATAATATCCTTGGGCTCCGTTTTTTCCGATAGTGCCGGCTACTTCTACTATTGCGTCAGGCTCAAAGTTTGGAATCAGCCCGTTGTTTGGAACCAGTACGATAAACTCGTTGTGAAGATCGTAGGCAATGGATTCTGCTACTTCCACCATCAGCTTTCCGAAAACCTGATTGGTCAGCATAGGAATGCCGTCCATAGTTTCTTTTCCTTCTGCCAGGGCACAGGTTTCAAATACTTCCCGCTCTCTGGTGTCTCTGGCTTCATCTACTCTGGTATAGGAGGGATCGCTTTCGGCCACAATTTCATCCGGAAAGAAATAATACTGCAGATAGGTGGTTGGAATATATTCATCAAAATACTGCAGATATTTGTTGACCCTTACATAGGTATCCAGCCAGGATTTAGCTCTTTGCTCGGCATTGAAGGGTTTGAAGTCGTGGTGCTTCAGGTAGTTTCTCAGATGATCGAAGTGGTTGACACCGTTTGTATCAAAAAGATCGGTGAACCATCCGAAATGATTCAGGCCGAAGTAA
>NBJMR02800__coassemble_1486_pt1 | contig 36194 bp, 37 predicted proteins | sample NBJMR02800__metabat2_low_PE_040 | metagenome-assembled genome bin NBJMR02800 | reverse complement strand
AACACCTTCATATTCTCCGTCAGATACTTGCTCTTGTGCCAGATAATATTCAGCCGGCGGCGGATGGGATTTTCCAGGGGCAGCCGCACCACCAGGCCGTTCTCCAGGGCCTCCTCCACCATCATATAGGGAAGCACCGACACACCCAGGCCTTCCGCCACCCCGCGGACAATGGCCTGGCTGCTGGCGCTCTCCCAGGCGGGGCGGATCTGAAGCTGAAGGATGGCAAAACAGGCGTCCATGGTATCCCGAACGGCGCTCCCCTTCTCCCGCATGAGCAGGGGATACTCCGCCAGCTCCCTCAGCCGGACCTTCTTCCTGCCAGCCAGGGGATGGCCCGGGGCGGCGATGGCGCACAGGCTGTCGTCCATAAAGGCCTCCGCCAGGATATCCGGCTGTTCCGGTGTGTTCTCCACCAGGCCGATATCCACCTCATTGTGGAGCAGCTTCTCCTCCACCGACGCGGAGCTGCCGATCACCGCCTCCACCCGCAGACCCGGGTACCGCTCCTGGAACCGCTTCAGCAGCTCCGGCAGGATGTGAGTGCCAATGGTGATGCTGGACCCCACCCGGAGAATGCCGATGGCGTCCCAGTTGCGGATCTTTTTTTCCATCTCATCAAACAGCCCCACAATGTGGACGGCGTAGCCGTAGAATTCCCGTCCCCCCTCCGTGGGAGCGATGGTACGGCCGATGCGGTCAAACAGGCAGATTCCATAGTATTCCTCCAGCTCCCGGATGGCCAGGCTCACCGACGGCTGGGCCAGATGAAGTTCTCTGGACGCCTTCGTCACGCTCTGGTTCTGAAATACAGCCACAAATATTTTCAGATGCCTCAGGGTCATGCTTTTCCTCCAACTTCCTGATTTATAAGATTTTCATTATATATTTTATATGATAATACTATTTTACCTATAAATCAATTCCCGTTATAATAAGCGGCGGGAGGTAAGAAAACATATGGAAAACAGAAAGAATGTATTAAAGAAATTATTTTTCTCCACTCTGTATCTCAGCGCCTTCACCTTCGGCGGCGGCTACGTGATCGTAACCCTGATGCAGAAGAAATTTGTGGATCAATATCACTGGATTGACAAGGATGAAATGCTGGACCTGGTGGCCATCGCCCAGTCGGCTCCGGGAGCCATCGCTGTCAACGGCGCCATTGTGGTGGGCTACAAGCTGGCCGGATTTATCGGGGCTGTGGTGGCCATCATCGCCACCATCCTTCCGCCTTTTGTGGTGATCTCCATGATCTCGTTTATCTACGCCATCATCCGGGACAACATCATTGTCAGCCAGATGCTGGAGGGAATGCAGGCCGGCGTGGGAGCCGTGATCATGGCTGTGGTCTACGAGATGGCCAGGGGCATCCACTACGGGAAGAATCCGGCGTCAGCCGTGATCTGCATCGGTGCCCTCGTCGTCTGCCTCTGCGGCGTCAGCGTGATCTATGTGGTCATCGCCTGCATCATCATCGGCCTGATCCGCACCTGCGTATTCGGGAGAAAGGAGAGTAAAGAGAAATGATCTATCTGCAGTTATTCCTGAGTTTTCTTCAGATCGGACTGTTCAGCTTCGGAGGCGGCTACGCGGCCATGCCCCTGATCCAGGAACAGGTGACCCAGGTACACCCCTGGCTGTCTATGGCGGAATTTACAGACCTGATCACCATCTCCCAGATGACCCCCGGCCCCATCGCCGTCAACGGCGCCACCTTTATCGGAATCAAAATGGCGGGAATCCCGGGAGCTCTGGTGGCCACCTTCGGCTGTATCCTGCCCTCCTGCGTCATCGTCATGGTGATCGCGAAGCTCTATTTAAAATACCGGAACATGTCCATCCTTCAGGGCGTGCTGAATACCCTCCGCCCGGCGGTGGTGGCCATGATCGCCTCCGCAGGCATCTCCATCCTGATTTCCGCTTTCTGGGGAAGTGACGGAGTGATTTCCCTCTCCGGCACCCAGTGGAGCATGGTCGCCATCTTCATCGGTGCTCTGGTTCTCCTTCAGAAGACCAATTTAAATCCCATCCTGGTCATGGCCCTGGCAGGCGTGGCAAAAACCGTCCTTCACCTGGCCTTCGGCCTGTGACCGAGCTTATGGCTCAATCTCCGTGTCCGCTAACGCGGACACCACGAACCATGAAAGCCCTCGGATCGCTCCGTGCTGCGCGCTCATGCGATCCGACCTGCATTCGCAATCCGGCCTACGGGTTTTCATAGTAAAAAACACGCGGAACGGACTGCCCTTTCGGATCTTACATCCGGCAGAACAGTCCGCCCCAGCGTGTTTTTCTTTTTCTTTCCTTCTCCTTCTCAGATTTTCCGGTCCGTCCTCAGACCAGACATGCGGCAAAGGCCCTGGCCTTCTCCTCCAGAAGCTCCGCCGTCCCGTCAATTCCCAGAATACTGCTGTCCACCATCAGATCGTATCCTTCCATCTCTCCCCATCTGCCTTCCGTATAGTGGTCGTAGTACTCCCGCCTCTGCCGGTCTACCTTTTTCACCGCATACCGGGCGTCCTCCTCGCACATCCGGTTCCGCTCCATGATTCTCTGCACCCGTTTCTCCTCCGGCGCAGTGACAAATACAGAGAACAGATCTGCCCGGTCCCGGAGCACATAGTTGGCGCACCGGCCGATGATTACGCAGGAGCTCTCCTCCGCCAGCTCCCGGATGATCTGGGACTGAAGCTGAAACAGCAGCTCCCCGATCAGCTGTCCGCCCGCCCCGCTCTTAGTCTTCAGCAGTGTGGCCTGAACCGCCCGCTCATTGTGAATTTCCAATACCCCTTGGGCAATCCCGCTCTTTTTTGAGGCCATCTCTACCAGTTCTCTGTCATAAAACGGTATTCCCAGCCGCTTCGCCAGACGTTCCCCGATTTCATGACCGCCGCTCCCGTAGCGGCGTCCCACAGCAATTACCATGTGTTCCATAAACCCGCTCCTTTCTGACAGTCCAACTACAGGTTTCCTGTTTTTAGTATACTGATTTCAGCGAACAAATGCAAATAATATCTTTTATTTCCATCCCTCTAAAACTTTTTTCAAAAGAATTAGCACTCAACGCTTGACAGTGCTAACAATCCGTGCTATAGTACAACCATCAGATGAAGAAACGACAGCGGACAGGCCGCCGTTCTGGATAAAGGAGGATTTTTCATTATGTTTATTCCGAGAAATAACTATGGTTTTGATTTATTTGATGATTTTTTCAATGACAGCTTCTGGACCGGTTCCCAGCCGGCACAGACGAAAAAGGATACAGGGCTCATGCGCACCGATATTCTGGACGGCGGCTCCTGCTATCTGGTGGACATCGAGCTTCCCGGCTACCGCAAGGACGAGATTCAGGCAGAGTTAAAGGACGGATATCTGACCATCTCCGCTGTCCACAGCGGTGAGGAGGAGAAGGGCAGATCCTACGTCCGCAGAGAGAGATATCACGGCTCCATGAGAAGAACCTTCTACGTGGGAGAGGCTCTCCGTCAGGAGGACATCAAGGCATCCTTTGAAAACGGAGTTCTCCGCCTGGCTGTTCCGAAGGAAGCTCCCAAGCCGGAGCAGGAGAAGCCCAGATACATCAACATCGACTGAACCTGACCGTTTTTCATCCCCGGGAAAAGTCATTCCATAAAATGCAGATAACCCGCACCCTTCGGGGCGGATCCGGATCACCGAACCGGATCCCGCCCCAATGGATGCGGGTTTTTATTTCACAGGAAACGTCATTCAGGCTTCTGCCTCTTCCCTTCTCAGATCATTTCCCCGTAATTTTCCGCCGCTTTCATGAACGGCTCCATCTCCTCCTCCAGCTCCTCGCGGATCTGGCCGAAGTCAGCTTTTACCAGCTTCTTTCCTCTCACCAGCACCTGGCCGTCCACCATCACCGTATCTACATTGGAGGCGTTGGCGGAATACACCAGAGCGGAGTAGGGATTGTAGCAGGGGAACATGTTGACGGAATCCGTCTCCACAATCACCAGATCTGCCTTCTTCCCCTCTTCCACGGAGCCCAGCTCCTTCTCCATTCCCAGGGCCCTGGCCCCTCCCATGGTGCCTGTCTTCACAATATCCCTGGCAGGGAACAACGTCCGATCATGGTACTCTGTCTTCTGGAAATCAGCAAACAGCTTAAAGAGGGTGAAGAGATCCAGGGTGTTTCCGGAGGAAGCTCCGTCTGTGCCGAAGCCCACGGCAATTCCCTTTTCCTCCATGGCGGGGACGGGAGCCACGCCCCGGCCGCCCTTGGTGTTGGAGCCGATGCAGTGGGCCACCCCCACCTGCTTTTCGGCGAACAGCTCAATATCCTTCTCCGTCATGTACACGCAGTGGGCCGCCACCGTCCGTCTGTCCAGCACTCCCAGATCCGCCAGAAACTCCACCGGTGTCTGATTGTACTCTGTCCGGAACTTTTTTATCTCATGCTCCATCTCACAGACGTGGATGGTGTAGAGAGTGTCATATTTCTCTGCAACGGCGAAAGACTTTTTCAGCATCTCCGGGCTGACGCTGTAGGTGGCGTGGGGAGCGATCAGAGGCCTTACCAGGGAGCTGTCCTTCCACTGGCGGATAAAACTCTCCCCGTACTCCAGACCGCTGTAAGGCTCCGGGCTCTCGCAGGTCGCCTGCCCGATGACCGTCTCCCCCAGAAATCCCCGCATTCCCAGATCCTCGCAGGCCTTCGCCACCTCGTCTTCATAGTAATACATGTCCAGAAACGTGGTGACTCCCGCCAGCAGCATCTCGCAGATTCCATACCTGGCCGCCCGGTACACCAGCTTCCTGGTCATGGCGTCGTTCTCCAGGGGGAAGAGGAAACGGCGGAGCCGGTCGGCACAGTCGTCTCCCAGAGTGCGGAAAGGCATCATGGAGACGTGGCAGTGGGTGTTGACCATGCCGGGCATGAGCAGGCCTCCCTTTCCGTCAATCACCGTCACGTCCGGGCCCAGGTCCCAGTTCTCCGCCGCCGTCCGGTCTCCCACCTTCTCGATCCGGCTGCCCTTTACCAGCACGCAGCCGTCCTCGTAAACCCGGTTTTCCCCGTCCATGGTAAGGACTTTCACATGTTCAATCAGTGTTTTCATCGTATTTCCCCTTTCCTTCTCCTGTGTATATGCCAGGTTATATCAGATTCGCAATCAAAGGCACCACGATCACCGTCATCAGGCCGGCCACGGCGATGGCCAGACTGGACATGGCGCCCTCCACTTCTCCCAGCTCCAGGGCCTTGGAGGTGCCGATGGCGTGGGCCCCGTTTCCCAAGGCCAGGCCTTTGGCGATGGGCTCCTCCAGCTTAAACAGCTTAAACAGCCCCTCCGACATAATTACCCCGGAAACCCCCGTGATGATAATGCTCACCACTGTCAGGGTGACGATGCCGCCGGCTTCCTCGCTGACGCCCATGCCGATGGCTGTGGTGATGGACTTGGGCAGCAGAGTCACGTAGTGGACGTGTTCCATTTTAAACAGCAGGCAGAGCACAAATATGACAGCCGCATTGGCCGCCACCCCCGCGGCGATGCCGCAGAACACCGCCGCCTTGTTCTGCTTCAGCAGTGCCAGCTGCTTGTACAGGGGGATGGCCAGGCAGACGGTGGCCGGCGTCAGCAGGTAGCTGATGCTCTCCGCCCCCTTCATATATTCGTCATAGGAAATGTGGGTGACCAGCAGTATCGGAACGATAATGATCACCGCCACCAGCAGAGGATTGCAGAGGGCAAATCCCGTCTTTTTCTTCAGCCACATGCCGAAGCTGTAGGCCGCCACACTGAGCACAACGCCAAAGTAGGCGGAAGAAGCAAACGCGTCTCTCATGCCCGGTCCGCCCCCTTTCTCCGAATGATCCACTGGGCCATCCGCCCCGTCACCCCGAACACCAGCACGGTGGAGACGAGAACAATCACCAGAAAGGGCACCAGCACGGCCCGAAGCTCTTCAAAGCTCTCCATAATTCCCACACAGGCGGGGACAAACATGATGGGCATGGCATCCAGCAGCCAGTTTCCCGTGGTCTCCAGCCACTCCAGTTTTACAATCCCTGCAACCAGACAGATCAGCAGCAGAAACAGGCCGTATACTCCCGCCGGGACGGGAAAGGGCAGCAGCTGATTTAAAATCTCGCCGGCCGCGGACATGCCAAAAATAATCCCGGCTTCTTTTACATATTTCATCTTCTGTGTCTCCTCTCAAAAGTCTGGTATTTATTCTACTCCCCATTAAAAGAAAAGGTCAAGGAAAAATACATATAAAGTACAATCTTGAAAAAACCTTTCTTTTTCCTTATACTTGAAAAAAAGGGGACGAATGTCCGCTCAGGGAGGTATGATTATGGAAGTAAAGGCGGCTGCCCGGCTTACGGACGAAGAAAAACGGATGACGGAAGAACTGGTCCGGCTCTGCCGGGACCACGACGGCTCCTCCCTCTCCTTTCCCTCTGAGGACGGAAGCTTTTTTGTGCTGGTCCGGGAGGAAGGAATCCTGGCCTGCGCCCTGGCCCTCTACGATCTGGAGCCCCATCTCTACGAGTGCGCCGCCTTCACCCGCCCGGATATGCGCCGCCGGGGATTTTTCTCCGCCGCTCTGGACCGCGCCAGGAGACAGTTTCAAAACGACGATTTTTCCTTTGTCACCGACGGCCGCTGCCAGGCAGCCGCCTTTGTGTTGAAAAAAATACGGGCCCGCTACTGGTACTGCGAGCACATGATGCGCCTGGATTTTGACGGCTGGCAGCCTCCTGTCTGCGTCCTTCCCCCCGCCTTCTCCATGGAAGAGGACGCCCCCGGCCATTTCACCGCCAGGATCCATGGCAGGGAGGCGGGAGTCTGCTCCACCATGAATTCCGGAACCTCCGTCTACCTCTGGGGGCTGGAGATCCGCTCCCGGTTCCGGGGAAAGGGCTATGGAAAGGCGTTCTTTCTCCAGGTGTTAAAGCAGCTGGAGCAGAACGCTCCCGCCGTCCTCCTCCAGGTCTCCGGCGACAACACGGCAGCCTTAAACCTGTACAAAAAAACAGGGTTCCGGATCACCGAAACCCTGTCCTACTACCTGTACTGACTGTTTTAATCTCTTCTCACCGTGATGCCCTGGGCCTCAATCTGCTGCCGGATCTCCAGCATCCTCTTGTCCGTCTGGGCAATCACGTCGGCGCACTGCTTCAGCTCCTCGCTGATCTCCGCCGCGTTCTGCATCTCCTTCTTGTACTTCAGCTGATGATCCAGGCTGGCCCAGAAATCCATGGCGATGGTGCGGATCTGCACCTCCACTCTCATGGGCTTTTTCCGGTCGGAAAAAAATACCGGAATTTCCACGATCATATGGTAGCTGCGGTACCCGTTGGGCTTTGGATTCTTAATATAATCCTTCACCGCGATCACCCGGATATCATCCTGGCGGACCAGCATGTCCGCCACCGCGTAGATATCATCCAGAAAGGAACAGATAATGCGGATTCCCGCCACATCGTCCAGATTTGCAATCATGGACTCCAGGGATACCTCCAGCCCTCTTCTGCGGAGCTTCTCCACAATGCTGCGGGGCTTTTTCACCCTGGACTTGATCATCTCTATGGGATTTCTGGAATTTCTCACAGAAAGCTCATCGTTCAGCACTTCAATCTTGGTCTTTACCTCACGGATGGCGCAGGTATACATCATCATCGCTTCCTGAAACTGCTGAGCCATGTTCAGGAATTCTTCCGGAACCTGAGCCAGGTCCGGAACGCTGACGATAGACTGCTCCAGCTCACTGTTGGGGTTCAACCTGTCGTTCATTCGCTCACACCCTTTAAATTGCTTCTACGGCCTCCGCCGCCTGATCCAGGTACGGCATCTCCAGATATTCCACCCGGCCCTCGTCCACAGCCTTTGCGATCTCCGGGTTGATGGGAAGCTTGGCAAGCACGGGAATGCCGTACTCCTTCGCCACCTCGTCAATATGGCTCTCTCCGAACACGCTGATCTTCTTTCCGCAGTCCGGACACTCCACATAGCTCATGTTCTCCACCACGCCGATGATGGGGATATTCATCTTCTTCGCCATGTTCACCGCCTTCGCCACGATCATGGAAACCAGCTCCTGGGGAGAGGTTACGATCACAATGCCGTTCACCGGCAGGGACTGGAACACCGTCAGGGGCACATCTCCCGTTCCCGGAGGCATATCCACAAACATGTAGTCCACGTTCTCCCACAGGGTCTCCTGCCAGAACTGCTTCACTGCTCCCGCGATCACCGGTCCTCTCCAGATCACCGGGTCCGTCTCCTTATCCAGCAGCAGGTTGGCGCTCATCACCTCAATGCCTGTGGCGGTGGTGGCCGGAACCATCAGCTTGTCCTGGGTGACGCCCACTCCGTCATTTCCCAGGCCGAAAGCGGTGGGAATGGACGGTCCGGTAATGTCCGCATCCAGAATTGCCGTCTTGTACCCTTTGTTTCTCATTTTAACAGCCAGCATGGAGGTCACCAGGGATTTTCCCACGCCTCCCTTGCCGCTGACTATACCAATCACTTTATTTACAGAGCTTGCATCGTTAAGCGGTGCAAGAAAACTGGTCTGCTCCGATGTTCTGCTGCTGCAGGTCTCACCGCAGCTGGAGCAGTTTCCTGAACAACTGGTGCTCATGATTTCATCCTCCTCTTCTAAACCCTTCTCGTATAAATGTGCTTTCTGATCTCGCGGAACACCCCCGCTCTCTCCATAAACTCCCAGGTACCGTAATACAGCAGGGAATTTAAGGGCCACTGAGCCAGATTCTTTCCAAGGCGCACTCCCAGCACCGGGAAAAAAGCAGCCTGCGCCTGGGTAGTGGTCATATGCCACCAGAGCGTGCCCAGACAGACGTTGCACACAAGCGCCACCACAAGCTGGGCGGCAAACACCCGGCGGAGACTGATCTTCTGACGGTAATAAAAGAACCCGTAGATCACCGCCGCCAGCATGGCGTTCAACGTATAACCCGGAAAAAAGGCTCCTGTCGGTCTGACGGCAAACTTCAGAATGTCCATGGCACCCGCAAACAGCATTCCCGTCCCGGGGCCGAACAGATAATAGACAAACTGCTGGACAATGGAGGAAAAGCCGATTTTCAAAAAGTCTCCGATCTGAATGGTAAAGTACCCCATCACCACCGACATGCAGCCAAACAGGGCCACCATGGTCAGATTGCGGACACTCCTCAGCTCATCCATGGATGTTCTGAACAAAGCTGTCATTTTTTTCATGAAAAAATTACCTCCTTTGCAGATTCATCGCATACCACAAGTGGAGATAATTCTCTCCGGATGCAGCGGGATGCGGCATACGCACCGCAAGAAATTCTTTTCGTCCGGAAGTCAACTCCCTGTACCCCCGGCACTTAACGCGCATACGCCTACTCTGCTCTTATTAAATTGTAAAACCACGTTCTTAAGTGTACCACAGTTTCCCCTGTTTGCAAATACCCTAAGACAGAAAAAGGGATGCCTCCAAAGCATCCCGTCTTTCTATACCTCGCCCAGGCCCCGCTCAATAGCGCCGGCCACATCCTGAAGCGCAGCTTCCTCGTCCACTCCGTCGCAGATCACGGTCACTTCCGTTCCCTGCTTGATACCTGCGGCCATCACGTTCAGCACACTTTTTGCCACGACTTTTTTCTCGCCGCATTCAATGATGATGCTGCACTGATACTTCATCGCCGTCTGAGACAGAACGCCGGCCGGCCTAAGATGAAGCCCGGATGGATTGACCACCTTTACCACCTTGGATACCATGCCGTTTTCCCCCTTTTCCTTTTGTCGCTTTGTTAAAATTTTATTACAAATGTACGGGGGTGTCAAGCATATCTATGGAATCCTGCTGCCCCTCTTCTGTGGAATCCTGCTGTCCCACTTTCCCCTGGCTTCTGGAGTACACGCATCCGCAGTAGTTCTGCCGGTAGAGCCCGTACTCCCGGGACAGCTCCACCGACCGCTGGTATCCGCCCTTTTTCTTGAAATCCGAGGGGAGATAGGCCACCTGGTATTCCTCCGCCACCCGCTCCCCGATCTCATTGAGCTTTTCCGCGTTCTTTAAAGGGCTGATGGACAGAGTGGTGGTAAAATAGTCGTATCCGCCGTCCCTGGCCGCCTGCGCCGCCTCCCGCAGACGCAGCTCATAGCATCCAAAACACCGCTCTCCCCCTTCCCGGTCCTTCTCATGGCCTTTTGCCATCTGGAAAAACCGATCCGGATCGTAGGTCCCCTCCAGAAATGTCACCGGATGCAGATGGGGCTGGCAGTCCGTCAGCCTGGCCTGCTCCTCCACCCTCTTTTCATACTCTTCCGGTGGATAGATGTTGGGATTATAGTAGAACAGGGTGATGGAAAAATACCGGGACAGATACTCCATCACATAGCTGCTGCAGGGAGCGCAGCAGCTGTGAAGCAGCAGTCTGGGCACCTTTCCCTCCCTCTGATTTCTCTCAATGATCTGTTCCAGCTCCCGCTGGTAATTTCTCCGGTTCATGTTCTCTCCTTCCTCTCTCCGGGGCGGCTCTCCTCTCATCAGCGGAAAAAGGATGCCCGAAGGCATCCTTTTTCTTCTCATCCCATTCCGGACAGCCTGTCCGCCGTCACAGGAAATCCCGGATCCGCTTGCTGCGGACCGGATTGCGCAGTTTCCGCAGAGCCTTCGCCTCAATCTGACGAATACGCTCTCTGGTCACGTTGAACTCCTTGCCCACTTCCTCCAGGGTTCTGGGATGTCCGTCTTCCAGACCGAAGCGGAGCACGATCACCTGCCGCTCTCTCTCCTTTAAGTCTCCCAGCAGGGCGTCAATGTGCTCTCTCAGCATCACAGACTCCACATTGCCTTCCGGAGTGACCACATTGGAATCCGCCACAAAATCGCCCAGATTGGAGTCGTCCTCCTCGCCGATGGGCGTCTCCAGGGAGGCGGGCTCTCTGGCGATCTGCATGATCTCCATGACCTTGTCCTCGCTCATGTCCAGAGCTTCCGCCAGCTCCGCCACAGACGGCTCATAGCCCAGCTCCAGGGTGAGCTTTCTCTGCATCTTGGACATCTTGTTGATGGTCTCCACCATATGCACCGGCACACGGATCGTCCTGGCCTGGTCCGCGAGGGCTCTGGTCACAGACTGGCGTATCCACCAGGTAGCATATGTACTTAATTTATATCCTTTTGTGTAGTCAAATTTTTCCACTCCCTTGATCAGGCCCAGATTTCCCTCCTGCACCAGATCCAGGAAGCTCATGCCCCGGCCAGTATACCTCTTGGCTATGCTGACCACAAGGCGGAGGTTTGCCTCGATTAAGCGTTCCTTCGCGTGTTCATCGCCTTCCGCTTTTCTCTTTGCCAGATTCAGTTCTTCTTCTGCAGACAGCAGCGGTACAGTCCCGATTTCCTTCAAATACATGCGGACCGGGTCTTCTGTCCCTATTCCTTCCAGCAAATCGATGGCGTCCAGATCGATGTCATCATCCACGTCGGAATCCTTCATGAAACTCTCATCCACATCGTCGTCGAGCAGGACTGCCTGATCCGTCAGGCTGGCGTCGTCCATGACAGGAACCACATCAATATTGTGTTCCTCCAGGTACGCGTAAATATGGTCCATCTGCTCCGCGCTCAGTTCTTCTCCCAGGAAACAGTCGTTGATCTCTCCGATATCAAGAGTATTTCCTTTGGCCTTTCCCTGGTTTACAAGTTTCTGAAGTTTTTCCAAAAAAGCAGCTGTTTCTTTTCCCACTGAATAACGTCCTTTCAAAAAAGAAATCTACACATCAAATCATTATATAACACTTTTTTACATATTTCAACATCTTTTTCTCAAGTAATGAGCAGGATTTCACCCCCTCGCGATATGTATCTGCTTTTCCAGATTTACGATTTCCACTTCCCGTCTCTTTCCGCCGAATTCCCCATCCAGCACCCAGTCAGTCTCCTCCTCGCTCACCAGGCGGATCCGTCTGGTCTTAAACCGGTACACCAGCTCATTTTCCTCCTCCTTTAAAAACAGATAGGAAACAATATTGCTGAAATCCAGAGGATTTTTCGGCATACGGATAAACATGGCCTCAAAATATCCGTCGTCCAGGGCCACGTCCCGGTTGACCAGTCCCTTAAATCCTCCCACGCTGATGGTGTTGGTGACCATGCCGAACAGGAATTCCCCCTCCAGTTCTCCCTCCTCCCACTGAATTTTCATCTGTCTTCCCCGGATATCCATCAGACTCTTCACCGCTTCCAGCATATAGGCCTGATGTCCCAGCAGATTCTTCTTGTCCTGAGGCGTCAGATAGGACACCTCCGTAAACGCCCCGAAGGCAGCAATGTATACAAAATACCGGTCGTCGCCGAATTTTCCCACATCCGCCGTGCGGACCTGACCTCCCACCGCTGCCTGGGCGGCCTTCATCATCTGTTTGGGCAGGCCCAGGCTGGCCGCGTAGTCGTTGGTAGATCCGGCAGGGATGTAGCCCAGAACCGGCATTTTCTTTAACTCCATCTTTTTTAATTCCATCATTCCGGAAACCACCTCGTTGAGGGTGCCGTCCCCGCCGCTGCACACGATCAGATCCGCGCTCCGCCCCCGGGAAATCACCTTTTCTTTTCCGTCCAGGGGCTTCTGGGTGATATAGGTCTCCACACGGTAGCCCTGCTTTACAAAAATGTCCAGGATCTCCAAAAGCCTGTTTTTAATCTTGCCCTTTCCCGAGCAGGGATTGATCACAAACAAAAGTTTTTTCATAACGATCTTCCTCTCTCAGCAGTTTCCCCGTTTCACCGATAGTATGCCGCAAAACTGCCCTTCTATACCAGGCTGCGGTATGCCCGGAACGCTCCCGGCAGGGGATAGCGGCTCTCCAGTTCTTCCTTCTTCACAAAAAAAGGCTGATTCTCTCCCGTCTCCCATGCCGGCAGGCCTTTCAGCCGGATTCTGCAGCCCTTCATATGCCATTCCACATGAGAAAAGATGTGCTTCGCCTCCGGAAGGGCCTGTACGCTTTCCACCAGCTCCTCCGGAATCCGGAAATGCTCCGCCGCAGCCTTTTCATCTGCAGCTCCCTCCATCATGGGCAATTCATAGAGGGAGGCTAAAAGTCCTTCCTCCGGCCGCTTCCGGATGGCTACCAGATCTCCCGCTTCTATAATAAATACGGTTTTCTTCTCCTGTTTTCTCGCCTTTTTGGCCGCCTTCACGGGAATCTCCTCCGTCAGCCCTTCTCTGGCCGCCAGGCAGAGGGATTCCAGGGGACACTCCCCGCATTTTGGCGCGCCGTTGGGAACGCAGACCAGGGCTCCCGTCTCGATCAGAGCCTGATTGTAATCCCCCGCCTGTCCCGCCGGCATCACCGACCGGATCAGCTCCTCCGTCCGCCTCTTCACCGCCTGGCGGGTGATGTCCTCCCGGCTGGCCAGAACCCTGGAAACCACCCGCAGCACATTTCCGTCCACCGCAGGCTCCGGGATCCCGAAGGCGATGGAAGCGATGGCCCCCGCCGTGTAGCTTCCGATTCCCGGAAGCTTCTGCAGCTTTCCGTAATCGGCAGGCAGTTCTCCCCCGTAGGACTCGCAGGCGATCACCGCCGCCTTCTTCAAATTTCTGGCCCGGCTGTAATATCCCAGTCCTTCCCACAGCTTCATCAGCCGGTCATCCTCCGCCGCGGCCAGATCCCTGACCGTGGGCAGCTCTCTCATAAACCGCTCAAAATAAGGCTTGACCGCCTCCACTCTGGTCTGCTGCAGCATGATCTCCGAGATCCAGACCCGGTAGGGCGAGGGATCCTCCCTCCAGGGGAGAATCCTGGCATTCGCCCGGTACCACGCCAGCAGCGGTTTCTCCAGGGCTTTCATCCGCTCCTCCGGTCCCAGCTTCCGGTCCCCCTCCAGCACCTGCAGTCTGTCGTATAATCCAGTCATGATTCTTCTCTCCTCCGCCTTCTACCGCCAGATGCTCAGGGCGCTGAGCACGCTGAGCCCCAGAAGCAGGACTCCCACCAGGAGCGTCAGCCATCCGGCCTTTCGGTTTCTCCGGCCCCGGGCCGCCAGGCTGCGGGTATAGACGCCGTCAGCAAAATTCAGCACGCTCCCCAGAAAGAAGATCACCGGAAAGAACAGCATATGGTTTTCCGGATTTAAAAAGGTCAGAACTCCCAGAATCACTATCATCAGCCCCAGGGATATGTGGAGCACGTCCAGAATCATCGCCCCGTTTTTCGGCGGCTTCTTTTTTTCTATATACATAAATTTTTCCTGCCTTTTCTCCATTGCATTTTCTTAACATAAAAGTTACTATACCTTTTCCCCAGTGTCAAGCGGCTTTGCAAACAGGCGGATTCCCCTGCCGGTCCTGACACGCGAAAAAGAGCCTGCGCCCCGCAGACTCTTTTTCTTTCTTTCACTTATTCTTTCTTTTCTTCCGCAGCAACCTCTGTCAGAGACTTTACCAGGCCGGCGATTCCCTGGATCTCCGAGGGAATGATGATCTTCGTGGCCTTTCCGTCGGCAGCCTTTCCAAACGCCTCCAGAGCCTTTAAGGTCAGCACCGCCTGGTCGGCTCCCGCCTCCTTCAGCATCCGGAGTCCTTCAGCGTTGGCCTGCTGCACCTTCATGATGGCTTCCGCCTGACCTTCCGCCTCCTTGATCCGCTTCTCCTTCTCCGCCTCCGCGTGAAGGATTGCCGCCTGTTTGTCCGCCTCCGCGTCCAGGATGGCCGATTCCTTCTTGCCTTCCGCCACCAGGATGGTGGACTTCTTCTCGCCCTCCGCTCTCAAAATGGCTTCCCGGCGCTCCCGCTCCGCCTTCATCTGCTTCTCCATGGCGTCCTGGATCGCCGCCGGCGGGATAATATTTTTCAGCTCCACCCGGTTTACCTTGATGCCCCAGGGATCCGTGGCCACATCCAGAGAAGATCTCATGGACGCGTTGATGGTCTCCCGGGAAGTCAGGGTCTGATCCAGCTCCAGATCTCCGATGATATTTCTCAGGGTCGTGGCCGTCAGATTCTCGATGGCCATAATGGGGTTCTCCACCCCGTAGGTGTAGAGCTTGGGATCCGTGATCTGGAAAAACACCACCGTGTCGATCCGCATGGTCACGTTGTCCTTCGTGATCACCGGCTGGGGATCAAAATCCACCACCTGCTCCTTTAAAGTCATCCGCCTCACCACCCGGTCCACAAAGGGCAGCTTGAAATGAAGTCCGGCGGACCAGGTCCCCTGATAGGTTCCCAGCCGCTCCAGCACCATGGCATGGGCCTGGGGCACAATGCGGATACAGGAAGCCAGGATTAAAAGCAGGATAATCAACAGAATCAAAAGCAGCATCATCGCCAAAATTCCACCCATTTCCGTTCTCCTCCTAATCTTGTAATTTGCTCACCATCAGCTTGACGCCTTCCACCGCCCGGATCACCACCGTCTCCCCGGTGGAAAAACGGCTCCGGCCGTCGTAGGCCCGGGCCGTCCACTCCTGACCGCTCACCACCGCCGCGCCGGTGCCCAGGTCGTTGTCCACGGCCTCCGTCACCTTCGCGTTCTTTCCGATCAGGCTGTCCACATTGGTCTTCGTCTCCGGTCTCCCGGACTTTAAAAGGCGGGCCGCAAAGGGCCTGGTAAACAGCAGCAGGAGAAAAGAAACCACAACGAACACCGCCAGCTGGACTTCAATCTCCGCTCCCGCAAGAGCCGCGAAAAACGCCCCCAGAGCTCCTCCCGCAAACCAGATTGTGGTCAGGGCCATGGTGGCCGCCTCGATTCCCACAAGAATGACAAAGGCTATGAGCCAGTACACTGCCGCCATCGTTCTCCTCCTCTCTCCCGTAATTGACCATATCCTAGCATACTTTCCGTATATTTACAATCTCTGTCGGCAAATTGTAAGAAATTGTCAGAAATTGATATGGCAATTTTACTCAGACCGGGCGCTCTCCCTCCCGGCGCTGTCTCGCCGCCTCAAACATCAGCACCGAGGCCGCCACCGCCGCGTTCAGGGATTCCACCTTCCCCAGCATGGGGATCTTCACCCAGCAGTCTGCCAGAGCGGCGGTCTCATCCGTCAGTCCCCTGGCCTCATTGCCGATGAGGAAGCCGCAGCCTCCCCGGTAGTCCTCACGGTCGTAGGAATTTTTCCCCTTCAGATGGGCGGCAAACAGGCGGATTTTCCTGGCTTTGGCCATCTCAGCCGCCTCCCCCAGATCGTCCACATACACAAAGGGCACCCGGTAGATGGATCCCATGGTGGAGCGGATCACCTTCGGATTGAAGATATCCGCCGTCTCCCGGTTCATGATCACTCCCGTGATCCCGGCTCCCTCTCCCGCCCGGAGAATGGTTCCCAGATTTCCCGGATCCTGAAGAGTTTCCAACATGATGATATGCGGATTCTCCCCGTTCCATACATCAGAAACCGACCATTTGGGCTGACGGACCAGAGCCAGAATGCCCTGGGGCGTCTGGGTGTCGGCCATGGCCTTCATCACCTCGCCGCTCACCAGTTCCCAGGCGGCGCCCTCCGGTTCCCCGTGATCCTTTACGTATTCCTCCGTCACGTAAACCTTTTCCAGCCAGCTTTTCGGGGCTTCCTCGTACATTTTCCGTCCCTCCACCAGGAACAGCCCCGTCTGCCGCCGTTCTCTGGCCTTCTTTGCCAGGGCGGCGGCCTGCTTCACCTGGCTGTTGGATGTGCTGGTGATCATGACAGCTTCTCCACCTCCTCCAGCCACAAGCGGGCGCAGGCGTCGCTGGGCATTCTCAGATCCCCTCTGGGGGATACAGCCACCGATCCCACCTTCGGCCCGTCAGGCAGACAGGAACGCTTAAACTGCTGGGCAAAGAACCGGCGGTAAAACACCTTCAGCCATTTCAAAACGGTCTCCCGGCTGTACTGGCCGTCAAAGGCCAGCAGGGCCATGCGGAAAATCTTTGCCGGCCGGCTGCCGAACCTTAAAATCTGATAGAGGAAGAAATCGTGGAGCTCATAGGGGCCCACCAGATCCTCCGTCTTCTGGGAGATGGCTCCGTCCTCCGGCGGCAGAAGCTCCGGGCTCACCGGCGTGTCCAGCACGTCCAGAAGCACCTCCCTCAGGGCTTCTTCCCCGCAGGTATCCGCATAATATCTCACCAGGTGGCGCACCAGGGTCTTCGGCACAGAGGCGTTTACCCCGTACATGGACATGTGGTCCCCGTTGTAGGTGGCCCAGCCCAGAGCCAGCTCCGACATATCTCCCGTTCCGATAACCATGCCGCCCACCTGGTTGGCGATGTCCATGAGCACCTGGGTTCTCTCCCTGGCCTGGGAATTCTCATAGGTCACGTCGTGAACCTGACTGTCATGGCCGATATTCTGAAAATGGAGGGTCACCGCCTCCCGGATATCCACCTCCCGAAGCTCCGCTCCCAGCTCCTTCGTCATCCGGCAGGCATTCTGATATGTCCGGTCTGTGGTTCCGAAGCAGGGCATGGTGATGGAGTGGATCCTGTTTCTGGGAATTTCCAGCAGATCAAAGGCCCGGGCGGTGACAAGAAGAGCCAGGGTGGAATCCAGACCACCGGAGATTCCCACCACCGCGTCCCTGCAGCCGGTGTGCTCCAGCCTCTTTTTTAAGCCCATAGCCTGGATGGAGAGGATCTCCTCGCACCGTTTTCTCCGGTCCGCCGCGTTCCCCGGCACGAAGGGGGCCGGGTCAAAGGACCTCTCCAGTCTGGTCTCCTCCATCTTCAGAGAAAACTCCACAATCCGGTAGTTCTCCCGTCCACGGATCTGGAAGGTGCTCATCCGGCGTCTCTCGCTCTCCAGCCGTTCCAGATCCAGATCCGCCGTCCACAGCCCCGTCTGGAACCTGGGGGACTGGGCCAGCACATTTCCGTTCTCCGCAATAATATTGTGGCCGCCGAACACCAGATCCTGGCTGGACTCCCCGTCCCCGGCGCTGGCGTAGATATAGCCGCACACCAGTCTGGCGGACTGTCCGGCAGTCAGGCTTAAGCGGTAGTCGCTTTTTCCCGTGGTCTCATCGCTGGCAGAGCAGTTTACAATCACCGTAGCACCCGCTATGGCGTGTTCCGTGCTGGGGGGACAGGCCACCCACAGATCCTCGCAGATCTCCGCCCCTACCTGAAGGGCGGGCAGCTCCCGGCACACAAACAGCAGACGGCTTCCCATGGGGATCTTCTCCCCCTCCCAGTCCACCAGGACCGGCTCTTCATTTCCCGGCTCAAAATTTCTCGCCTCGTAGAACTCGCCGTAGTTGGGAAGGTGGAGCTTGGGCACCAGACCCAGCACCTTTCCCCCTTTGACGGCCGCCGCCACATTGTAAAGCTTGCCGTCCTGCGCCCAGGGAAGTCCCACAAAGATCAGCATATCCAGATCCGCCGTCCCGGCAGCAAATTCTTTCAGTCCTTTTTTCGCTGCCTCCAGCAGAAGCTTCTGCCCGAACAGATCCCCGCAGGTATAGGCCGTCATGGCCAGCTCCGGAAATACCAGAAGCTTCACTCCTCTCTCTCCGGCCTCCCTGGCCATCTCTTCCATTCTCTCCCGGTTGAAGGTGACATCCGCCACCTTCACCTTCGGAGTCGCAGCTCCCGCCTTGATAAAACCGTCTCTCATAAAATCCTCCAATTACGTTTATTTCCCAGGCCGGACCACCGGCCGTTCATATGATTATGATTATTACTCTGTCTTCGGCAGCCATTTCGCCTTCCAGCAGTAAAGGGAATCCATCAGCATGGTGGTGATCCAGGTGATGGGATAGCAGAGCACCACCGCGTGATAGCTGGGGAAGAAGGGCACCAGGAAATTGATGTAGATCATTCTCAGGATGCACATATTTCCCACGCCGATGAGCATGGTGACCACCGTCTTTCTGGCCCCCCGCAGAGTTCCCATGATGATCTGATGGACCGTCATGGTCAGATAGAAGGGAGCGATGATCCGGATAGCCTCCTGTCCGAACTGAATCACATCCAGATCGGAGCTGAAGATCTTCAGAATAGTCCCGCCGAAGGTATAGAGGACCACGGATACCACCACCGTGTAGATAGCGCTCATGGTCATTCCCTGAATAATCCCTTTCTTGACCCGGTCGTACTTTTTCGCCCCGATGTTCTGGCCGGTAAATGTGGTGGCCGACATGCAGGTGGTCTGCAGGGGCAGCATGATAAAGCCCTCGATCTTGGAATAGGAACCGAATCCGGCCATGGCTGCGGAACCGTACACGTTGATGTTGGACTGAACGATCACGTTGGAAAGGGAGATGATAGACTGCTGGATGCCGCTGGGAATTCCCACCGCCAGCACACGCTTCATCATCCTCTTATCAATCCGGATCTTTCCCAGCTCCACCCGGTAAGGCTCCTTTGTGGTCATCAGGACCCACATCACCAGCACAGCGGAGATTCCCTGGGAAGCCACTGTGGCGATGGCCACTCCGGCCACGTTCCAGTGGAAGGCCAGCACAAACAGCAGATCCAGCACCACGTTGGTCAGGGAAGCGGCGATCAGGAAATACAGCGGCCGCTTGGAATCTCCCACGGCACGCAGAATACCGGATCCCATATTGTATACGATATTAAAGAGGGAACCGCAGAAATAAATCCGCAGATAGGTGGTGGACTCCGCCAGCACGTCCGCCGGGGTGTTCATCCACACCAGAATGACGGGGGACAGCAGAACGCCCAGAACGATCATTCCCACGCCTCCGATGATGCTTAAGGCAATACAGGTGTGTACGGCCCAGCTCAGCTTTTTGTGATTCCGCGCTCCGTAATACTGGGAAATAATCACGCCTGCTCCCACAGAAATTCCCAGAAACATGCCGATGATCAGATTGATCAGGGAATTGCTGGTTCCCACGGCGGCCAGAGCCTGGCTGCTCACATAATTTCCCACTACGATGGAGTCCACCGTATTGTAGAGCTGCTGGAATACATTTCCCACCAGAAGCGGCAGGGAAAACATGAGGATCTGTTTCCAGATCACTCCCTCCGTCATCAGCACGCCCTTAACTTCCTGTTTCTCTTCCCGACCGGTGTTTACGGCCTTTTTTTCTTCTTCCAAGTGAAATCCCCCTCCCATTTTCCGGGCCGCAGTCCGCCGCCGGCCCTGTTCTTACAGTGTACTCATTATAGCACTCTCCTCTTTCCTTGGCAAAGTTTTTTGTCAGAGCCTGCCGTTCTCCTGTCAATCTTCTCTTCCCGTCTTTACAAACTATCGGAAATCCGGTAAAATACCATAGCATACTGAACAGATAAGAATTACATTCTGTACGCAAAGCAAAATTAAAAGGAGGAATTCCTTATGAAAATTTCCACAAAAGGCCGGTATGCCCTCCGCATGATGCTGGACTTCGCCCTTCACCCGGGGGAGTGCACCAAGATCAAGGACGTGGCTGCCCGCCAGCAGATTTCTGAAAAATATCTGGAACAGATCGTCACCATCTTAAATAAAGCCGGATACGTGAAAAGCGTCCGGGGCGCCCAGGGGGGATATTACCTGTCCATGGCTCCCTCCCAGTACACCATCGGCATGATCCTGCGGCTCACCGAGGGCAGCTTAAGCCCGGTGGACTGCGCGGAAAACGGCATGAACAGCTGCGGGCGGGCAGGCTACTGCGCCGCCAACGGCGTGTGGAAGCGGTTAAACGACGCCATCAACAGCGTGGTGGACAGCATCACTCTGGAGGACATGGTAAACGACTACAAAAAGGCCGAAGAACAGGCCGGAAAGGAATGAGCATGGCCGGAGAATTTGTGAGAACGGAGCTTCTCATCGGCAGAGAAGGACTGGAGACACTGGAGAACGCCTCCATTCTGGTATTCGGAGTGGGCGGTGTGGGCTCCCACTGCATTGAGGCCCTGGCCCGCTGCGGTGTGGGCCGGCTGATCCTGGCGGACAGCGACTCTGTGGCCCAAAGCAACATCAACCGCCAGGCCGTGGCCTTCCAGGACACGGTAGGTCTGCCGAAAACCCAGGTGATGGCGGAGATCATCGCCCGGATCAATCCCGCCGCCCGCGTCCACCAGATCCGCTCCTTTGTGCTGCCGGACAACTTAGAGGATCTTCTCTCCTCCATCCCGGAGGAGTTTCTCCCCATAGACTATGTGGTGGACGCCATCGACACCGTCTCCGCCAAGCTGGCCATCGCCCAGTACTGCCATCTTCACTCCATTCCCCTCATCTCCTCCATGGGTACGGGGAACAAGCTCCACCCGGAGCTCTTTGAGATCAGCGATATCTACTCCACCTCCGTCTGCCCCCTCTGCCGGGTCATGCGAAAGGAGTGCAAGGCCAGAAATCTGCCTGGTCTGAAAGTCCTCTACTCCAGAGAAACTCCCATAAAACCGGCAGCCGTCCCCGGGGAGGAAAAAGGCGGCCGTCCCGCCCCCGGAAGCATTTCCTTTGTGCCTCCCGCCGCCGGTCTTATGATCGCCGGGGAAGTGATCCGCAGCCTTCTGCATCTGTCCTGAAGGCTGCCTTTTCTTTTTTCCCTCATAGTTTTGGAAAAATCTGCGCATACTGACTCCATCGATCTATTGGAAAAAGGAGTCTTCAGCATGAATTTTTCATCAAACCTTTCTGATAATATGAAACTCCTTCAGGGAATCCTGAAGGTGGATACCAATTTCGACGTGGTCTACCGCACCATCTCTGCGGGCGGCCGGACCGCCTGTCTCTATTTCGTGGACGGCCTCACCAAAGACGAGGTTCTTCTAAAGCTGCTCCAGGTATTCTCCTCCGTGCAGGAACAGGATATGCCCGCCGACGCCCACGAGTTCTCCAAAAAATATCTTCCCTACGGGGAGGTGGACCTGACCACAGACGTGGACTCCATGGTCACCTACCTGCTCACCGGCATGTCCTGCCTCCTCATCGACGGGTACGACACCTGTCTGGTCATCGACTGCCGGACCTACCCCGCCAGAGGGGTCAGCGAGCCGGACAAGGATAAGGTTCTCCGGGGCTCCCGGGACGGGTTCGTGGAGACCCTGATCTTCAACACCGCCCTGATCCGCCGCCGGATCCGGGATCCGAAACTGGCCATGGAGATTCTGACCGCCGGGGAGAGCTCCCACACAGACATCGCCATCTGCTATATGAACGGCCGGGTGGACACCGACCTGCTGAACACCATAAAAAAACGGATTCAGAATCTCCATGTGGACGCCCTGACCATGAACCAGGAAAGCCTGGCGGAGTGCATCTACCCCCACAAGTGGTACAATCCCTTCCCAAAATTCCGTTTTTCCGAGCGGCCGGACACGGCGGCCGCCTCCATTCTGGAGGGAAATATTGTGATCCTGGTGGACAATTCTCCCTCCGCCATGATCCTCCCCTCCTCGATCTTTGACATCATCGAGGAAGCGGACGACTACTACTTTCCTCCCATCACCGGCACCTACCTGAGGCTTTCCCGGATGGTCATCTCCCTGCTGACTCTCCTGCTGACGCCGGTGTGGCTTCTGTTCATGCAGAATCCGGAGTACATTCCCTCCTGGCTGGAATTTATTCAGCTGTCGGACCCGTCCCACGTGCCCCTGATCTGGCAGCTTCTGATCCTGGAATTTGCCATTGACGGCCTCCGCCTGGCGGCGGTAAACACCCCCAGCATGCTGACCACACCTTTGAGCGTCATCGCCGGTATTGTGCTGGGTGAATACTCCGTGCAGTCCGGGTGGTTTAACAGCGAAACCATGCTCTACATGGCTTTCGTCACCGTGGCCAACTACTCCCAGGCCAGCTATGAGCTGGGCTATGCCCTGAAATTCATGCGGGTGATCATCCTCATTCTCACGGCTCTGTTCAACCTCTGGGGCTTTCTCGCCGGGGTGGTTCTCTCCGCCTGCTTTATCATCTTCAACAAGACCATCGCCGGAAAGAGCTATATCTACCCTCTGATTCCCTTCTGCTGGAGTGAGGTGAAAAAGCGCTTCCTCCGCACCAGACTCCCACACCAGGAGAAAAACAGCTCCGCCGGTTGACCAAACCGGCGGCTTCCGCTATAATAGCTCCCATGATCAGACAGACTTATTCTTATTTCGACCTGCGGCAGATCGCCGCATCCGGCCAGTGCTTCCGCATGAGGGAGACCGGTCCGGGACAGTTTACCATTATCAGCCGCGGAAAAATTCTCACCGTCTCCCAGGAGGAAACCTCCTTCTCCTTTTCCTGCGGCGAGGAGGACTTCCCCTTCTGGGAGCAGTACTTTGACCTGACCACCGACTACGGCCGGATCCAGGCCGCCGTGTCCCCGAAGGATCCTTACCTCCAGGCCGCCGCCCAGGCGGGAAAAGGCATCCGCATTCTGTGCCAGGATCCCTGGGAAATGATCATCACTTTCGTCATCTCCCAGCAGAAAACCATTCCCATGATCCGGGAGGCAGTGGAGCGGCTGTCCGCCAGCTACGGATCCCCCATCCCGGGAGGAGACGGCTCCGCCTTCGCCTTTCCCACCCCTGAACAGCTGAACCGGGCCACGGCGGAACAGCTCCGTGAGCTGAAGCTGGGATACCGGGCCAAATACATAAAGCAGCTGTGCGGGGACGCCGTCTCCGGCGCCCTGGACCTGAAAAAATTGGAGAAGATGAATTACGGGGAAGCCATGGAGTATCTCACCGGTTTCTACGGCATCGGCGTGAAAGTGGCCAACTGCATCTGCCTTTTCGGCCTCCACCACATCGACGCCTTTCCCGTGGACACCTGGATCCAGAAGATTCTCCTGCGGGAATATTATCCCAGGCATCCGCGAAAATACGCTGCCCTGCCAAAATCCCGCCTGTACCCCGCCATCATCCGCGACTTCTTCGGCCGGTACCGGGGCTGCGCGGGGGTGATGCAGCAGTATATCTTTTATTACGAACGGCTGCGGCAGAACAAAACCGGGGAAGAAGCTCTGCCAGAATCCGGCTCCTGACGGCAGCTCACAGCAGAGCTGTCCGCTGACAGGGACACCACGAACCACGAAAAAGAGGCTGTTCTGCAAATCCATGCAGAACAGCCTCTTTTTCGTTATCTTATAGAATTACTGATCTACGCTGTAGTTGGGAGCCTCTTTCGTGATATGGATATCATGGGGATGGCTCTCCTTTAAGGACGCTGCGGAAATCTTCACAAATCTTCCCGTCTCCTGAAGGGTGGGGATGTCCTTGGCTCCGCAGTAGCCCATGCCGGCCCGGAGACCGCCCAGCAGCTGAAATACGGTGTCTTCCACCAGACCCTTGTAAGCCACACGGCCCTCCACGCCTTCCGGCACCAGCTTCTTGGCGTTGCTCTGGAAGTAACGGTCCTTGCTGCCGTTCTCCATGGCAGCGATGGAGCCCATGCCCCGATATACTTTGTACTTTCTTCCCTGATACAGCTCGAAGGTTCCCGGGCTCTCGTCGCAGCCTGCAAACATGCTTCCCATCATGCAGACATTGCCGCCGGCCGCCAGGGCCTTCGTAATATCGCCGGAGTACTTGATGCCGCCGTCAGCGATGATCGGGATGCCGTACTCCTTTGCCACCTCATAGCAGTCCATGACAGCGGTGATCTGAGGAACGCCGATGCCGGCCACCACACGGGTGGTACAGATGGATCCAGGTCCGATACCTACCTTCACCGCGTCGGCTCCGGCTTCGATCAGAGCTCTGGTGGCCTCTCCTGTGGCCACGTTGCCTGCGATCACCTGAAGATCGGGATAGCTCTCCTTGATCATCTTCACGCAGCGGATCACGTTGGCGGAATGGCCGTGGGCAGAGTCCAGAACCACCACATCCACATGAGCCTTTACCAGGGCCTCCACACGGGTCAGCACATCGGCGGTAATGCCGATGGCGGCGCCGCAGAGAAGGCGTCCCTGTTCGTCCTTGGCGGACAGAGGATACTTGATCTGCTTCTCAATATCCTTGATGGTGATCAGTCCCTTTAAGTTGAAATCGTCGTCCACAATGGGGAGCTTCTCCACTCTGGCCTTGGCCAGGATCTTCTTCGCCTCCGTGAGGGTGATTCCCTCCTTCGCGGTCACAAGATTCTTGGAAGTCATGCACTCCTTGATCTTCTTGTCAAAATCCTCCTCAAACTTTAAGTCCCGGTTGGTGATGATTCCCACCAGCTTCTTGCCTTCAGTAATCGGCACGCCGGAAATGCGGAACTTCGCCATCAGCTCGTCCGCGTCCTTTAAGGTGTGCTCCGGGGACAGGTAGAATGGATCTGTGATGACTCCGTTTTCTGAACGCTTTACTTTATCGACCTCCTCTGCCTGAGCCTCGATCGACATATTTTTGTGAATGATTCCGATACCGCCCTGTCTGGCCATGGCAATGGCCATCCTGTGTTCCGTTACGGTATCCATTCCTGCACTCATCAGCGGAATATTCAGCCTGATCTTCTTTGTCAGGTAGGTGCTCACATCCACCTGATTGGGAATCACTTCTGAGTAAGCAGGAACCAGCAGCACATCGTCAAACGTAATGCCTTCACCGATAATTCTACCCATTACTTTTTCCTCTCTTTCTTATATTTACGGCTGCGGTTCCGGTGAAGAAACGCAGCCATATGTAAAGTGTTATTGGTACTCTATGCTACCAGACTTTTCCCCCGTTGTCAAACCCATTTTTCTCTCATTTGGAAAAAAATTCGACATTTTTTTCAAAATCGCCTAAAAAAAGCGGATGACAGCGGAAAGTATGGAGCCGATCAGAGGAAGGAGAAACATTAAGGCCATGTAGATCACCACCACAATCAGGACGACGGTCTTTCCGGTGGCAGCCTTTTTCGGCTGTTTTTTCTCCGCCGCCGGCTTCCAGCCCGTCCCGGCCGGTTTCCGGGAAACTGCTTTCTTTCCTTTTGTCCGTTCTGCAGCCGCGGCTGCCTCAGGCCCGTTGTGATAGAGACAGTCCGTCTCCCCCTTCGGATGCCGCTCATTCAGATAGTAATTTACCTCTACGATCTTCGGCTCCCGAATCCACTGACGGCATCCGAAGCAGAAATGTCCCCATTTCATCTCGCTGTCGCACACAGGACAGAGTCTTTTCTTCATAGCGGCCTCCTTTCTCTATAATTCTAATATAACCATTTTCCTTCCGTTTGTAAAGAGAGGGAACAGCCAAAGACGGCCCCGGCGGCAGATTTCTCCGCCGGCGGGGCCGTCTCTATGATTTAATTCTATTATTTTTCCTGCGTCAGGCCGTAATTACATCATTCCGCCCATTCCTGCGCCTGCGGGAGCTGCGGGAGCCGGCTCCTTGATGTCAGCCACAACAGACTCTGTGGTCAGCAGGGTGGAAGCCACGCTGGTAGCGTTCTGAAGAGCGCTTCTGGTCACCTTTGCCGGATCCAGAATACCTGCCTGGATCATATCCACATACTCCTCATTGTAAGCGTCAAAGCCTACGCCTACCTCAGACTCAGCGACTTTGTTGATGATCACGGAGCCTTCCAGTCCTGCGTTGGCAGCGATGTGGTACAGCGGAGCCTCCAGAGCCTTCAGAATGATCTTGCCGCCGGTCTTCTCATCGCCTTCCAGCTGGTTTACAACCTCGGCAACCTTCTTTGCTGCGTGAACATAAGCAGAACCGCCGCCTGCGATGATGCCTTCCTCAACAGCTGCCTTCGTAGCTGCCAGAGCATCCTCCATACGAAGTTTCGCTTCCTTCATCTCAGCCTCAGTAGCAGCGCCTACGCGGATAACAGCAACGCCGCCTGCCAGTTTCGCCAGTCTCTCCTGAAGTTTCTCTCTGTCAAAGTCAGAGGTGGTCTCCTCGATCTGAGCGCGGATCTGGCTTACTCTTGCCGCGATCTCGTTCTTGTCGCCGCAGCCGTCCACGATGATGGTGTTCTCTTTCTGAACCTTTACGGATTTCGCACGGCCAAGCTGATCCATGGTTACTTCCTTCAGATCCAGGCCAAGCTCATCGGAGATTACCTGTCCGCCTGTCAGGATGGCGATATCCTTTAACATCTCTTTTCTTCTGTCGCCGTAGCCGGGAGCCTTCACAGCCACTACATTGAAGGTGCCTCTCAGCTTGTTGACGATCAGGGTGGTCAGAGCCTCGCCCTCTACGTCCTCAGCGATGATTAACAGTCTTGCGCCGGTCTTCACAATCTGCTCCAGCAGCGGAAGGATTTCCTGGATGTTGGAGATCTTCTTGTCGGTGATCAGAATGTAGGGATCATCCAGATTTGCCTCCATCTTATCCATATCGGTGCACATATATGCGGAAACATAGCCGCGGTCAAACTGCATACCTTCTACCAGATCCAGCTCCGTCTTCATGGTCTTGGACTCTTCGATGGTGATGACGCCGTCCTTGGAAACCTTCTCCATGGCGTCTGCAACCATCTCGCCCACAGCGTCGTCAGATGCGGAGATAGCGGCAACTCTGGCGATCTGAGCCTTGCCCTCGATGGGTTTGCTCATCTTGGCGATCTCCTCAACGGCTGCCTCCGTAGCCTTCTTCATGCCCTTTCTTAAAACGATGGGGTTGGCGCCTGCTGCCAGGTTCTTCATTCCCTCGTTGATCATGGCCTGTGCCAGAACTGTAGCGGTGGTGGTACCGTCACCAGCCACGTCGTTGGTCTTGGTAGCCGCTTCCTTTAACAGCTGAGCGCCCATGTTCTCAAAGGGATCCTTTAACTCGATCTCTTTTGCAATGGTCACACCGTCGTTGGTGATCAGGGGAGCGCCGAAGGATTTGTCAAGAGCTACGTTTCTTCCTTTCGGTCCAAGGGTTACTCTAACCGTATCTGCCAGCTGATTTACGCCGGCTTCCAGTGCTTTTCTGGCCTCTACGCCGTATTTAATTTCCTTTGCCATGTCTGTCAACCTCCAATTTATTCAATCACTGCTAAGATATCATTCTGCTTAACGATGACGTATTTTTCCTCGTCTACTTCCACTTCTGTGCCGGAATATTTGGAATAGATCACCTTGTCGCCGGGTTTTACCTGCATGGTAACTTCTTTGCCGTCAACCACACCGCCGGGGCCAACTGCGATTACTTCCGCCTGCTGGGGTTTCTCCTTCTCCTGTCCCGGGAGAACAATGCCGGACTTTGTGGTCGCTTCCGCCACCAGCTGCTTTAACACTACTCTGTCAAATAATGGTACCAACTTCATGAGATATTCCTCCTTGTATGATCTGGTTTTCTTTCAAAATTCCTTTTTGTTTGGAACTCTTATCCTTTTCACAAGTATCGTTATACCACCTTTTGTTAGCACTGTCAACACTTGAGTGCTAAAAAATTTATAAATTTTCCTCTTCTGCCTGTCTCTCCCTTTATTTTATAGAAATTTTCTAAACTTATACCTTTCTTTTTTCCCACAACCGTATTAAAATAATCGTAATAAGTCTGAAGCTGAAAGGAGAATTCATATGGCAAAAAATCACACCGGCAGATGGCTGGCGCTGGCAACTGTCGCAGGGGCAGCCGCCGTCGGCATCTCTTACTTCAAGAAATATAAATCCTTCAACAAAGAGCTGGAGGAGGACTTCCACGACTTTGAGGATGACGGGGAAGACGACTTTTCAGAGGATGACAGCGAGCAGGAGGCCGGCGCGAGAAAGTACGTGTCCCTTCACGCCAACCGGGACGAGTTCAAGGTGGCGGCGGGAGACATGCTGGACGCTGCGAAGGATATGGCGGGAGCCGCAAAGGGAATGATGAAGGATACGGCTGCGATTCTCTCAGACGCCGCCGGAACTGTGGGATCCGCCGCCAAGGATACGGCCCAGATGGCAAAGGAACGGATGAAGGATATGGCGGGGAAAGCCGCCGAGAAGGCCGCAGACGCGGCGGACGAGGCGTCGGATATGGCGGAGGCCGCGGCAGATAAAGCGGCAGACATGGCTGCGGACGCAGCGGATAAAGCGGCAGATAAAGCCGGATCGGCCGCCGAAAAATTTTCTGACGCTGCCGGGCTGACCGCGGAGAAGATGGCAGAGGCCGCCGGTATGGCCGCCGAGGGCGTGGAGTACGCCGCCCGGAAGACAGCCGACACCATTCAGTCCGTGGTGGAGGACCTGGACAAATAACAGGTAATTTCTCTGGGAACGGCAGGTTCCCATGACAGGAAAAAGCCATTGTGAGACAGACACCAATCTGTCCCCCAATGGCTTTTCATTTTCTCCGTCACTTATCTTCCTTTTCTGCCCTCCGGCTCTTCTGCATAGCCCGGATCCGTTCAAATTCTTCCCATTCGCCCGACTCTTCCAGTCTCCGGCGCCGCTCCTCTCTCCGGCGGGCCAGTTTCTCCGCCTCCACTTTCTTCTGGTGGAGATGATAGAGAACCGCACCGGCCGCCAGGGCAGCCGCCACAAGAATCAGGACCACAGCCACCGCCGTTCCGGCGGAGATTCCTCCCCGGCCGGCAGTCTCCTCCGGTTCTGAGCTGACCGGTTCCGTTTCCGGTTCCTGGCTTCCAGGCTGATCTGCCGCCGACGGATCCTCCATCTCCGGCTCTCCCGGCAGCTCCACGCCGTCCTTAGCTGTCAGCCAGGCCGTTCCCACCACCCGGTCGTTGTAGGTATAGGTCATCTGGGCCACTGCCCGGGCGGGACTTCCCTCCGGGAGAGATCCCACTGTCACATCCGCATCATCCAGAGAAGCGCCCAGAGGCAGGGTCACCGCTCCGTCCGGGTCAATCATCAGATCCGAGCAGGCGAAATCCCCCCGCTCCAGGTTCAGAATCTCATCGCCGGTGACATACCGGCTCTCCGTCTCCGCGGGAGACACGTTCTGAAAACTGCGGAAGCCGAACTCCAGCAGATTTCTGGAATCGGTAAAATACTGTCTGGGCTGTCCTCTCAGGATCACGGAGACCAGACGCCTTCCGTCCTGCTCCGCGTAGGTCACCAGAGTATTGCCCGCCGCCTGAAGATAACCGGTTTTTCCCGCTTTGGCCGCGGAATAGTAAAATTCATCATTGGGATTTAACAGGCGGTGCTCATTTTCCACCGTAATGCCGCCGGGGTAATTGGCGGTTGGCCCCAGCTTGCGGCTTAAGGTGGAGCTGATCTCCAGAAGGGTCTCGTTGCTGTAGGCCGCCCGGGAAATCAGGGCCATGTCGTAGGCCGTCACATACTGGGTGTCTCCGTTTAAGCCGGAGGGATTGTCAAAATGGCTCTCCTCACAGCCCAGCTCCGCGGCCTTCTCATTCATCAGATCCACAAAGCCGGAGATGGAACCCGCCACATGCTCCGCCAGAGCATTGGCCGCCTGGTTGGAGGACACCAGCATCATGCCGTAGAGACAGTCCTCCACGGAGAGCTGGTCCCCGGCCACGCTTCCCAGTTTATTGCCGCTGTCGGACTCCACGCTGTTCACCGCGGTTTCTGAAAATTCCACCATCTCGTCCAGCTGGCAGTTTTCCAGCACCACCAGAGCCGTCAGAATCTTTGTAATACTGGCAGGCGGATGGGCCACGTGGATATTTTGCCCGTACAGCACCGCTCCGGAATCCATATCCATGACAATGCCCGACTCCGCCAGAATTCCCACATCGTTGGGCCAGTCCGGCTTTCCGTAAGCCGTAATCACAAACAGCTGGCACGCCAGCAGAAGGGCAGCAAGCTGCCGAATCATTCGTTTCACTGGTAAACTCCGTTCTGTTTTTATTTAATCTTCCGGATCCATCCCTCGGGAGCTTCAATCCGTCCCATCTGGATGCCGGTGAGGGTGTCATAGAGCTTCTGAAGCACAGGGCCCATCTTCTCCATTCCGCTGGGGAAGCAGATCTCTTTTCCGTGATCCACCACTTTTCCCACAGGGGAAACCACCGCCGCCGTGCCGCAGACGCCGCACTCGGCGAACTCGCCTAACTCCGACAGCTCAATGGGGCGCTCCGTAGCCTTCATGCCCAGATAATGCTCCGCCACATAGATCAGAGAACGGCGGGTGATGGAGGGAAGGATGGAATTGGACTTGGGAGTCACCAGTTCTCCGTCCTTCGTCACGAAAATAAAGTTGGCTCCTCCCGTCTCCTCCACGTACTTTCTCTCCGCGGGATCCAGGAACATATTCTCGTCATAACCGTTTCTGTGGGCGGTCATTCCCGCGTGAAGACTCATGGCGTAGTTTAATCCGGCCTTGATGCATCCCGTTCCGTGGGGCGCCGCCCGGTCAAAATCGCTGACGCAGATGGAGATGGGCTTTGCGCCGCCCTTGAAATAGGGGCCCACCGGAGTACAGAGAATCCGGAACTGGTACTCGTCCGCCGGCTTTACACCGATTACCGGGGAGGACGCGAACATGTAGGGTCTGATGTACAGGGTCGCTCCGCTTCCGTAAGGGGGCACCCAGGCCTCGTTGGCCCGAACGACCTGATCTACCGCGTCCAGAAATCTCTCCTTCGGGAAGGGGGGCATCTCCAGGCCCTTCGCGGAATTCATCATTCTCTCCGCGTTCTGATCCGGGCGGAAGGTTACGATGCTGCCGTCCTCCGTGGTGTAGGCCTTCAGGCCCTCAAAGCACTCCTGGCAGTAGTGAAAAATGCCGGCGCACTCGTTGAGCACCACGTTGGGATCTGACGTGAGGGTTCCCTCATCCCACTGACCGTCTTTAAAATTAGATACATACCGTTTGTCTGTCTGATGGTATGCGAAACCGATATTTTCCCAATCCAGATTTTTCTTCTCCATAATGACCTCCTATGCTGCTTCATTTTTATACAGTACAAAATAGCACTAATTCTGTCGTATGTCAAACATCTGTGCCGTAATTTACCCGGCTTTTACTTTCTTGTGGTCAGATGAACGGCAAATCCGTTGATCTCATCCTTCAGATAGATCAGTCTCATGGTGCCGTCCTCCTCGTATTTGGCGCTGGAGGCGTCCAGTTCATATCCGCATTCTTCCAGGTAAGCCATGGCCGCTTTCAAATCCGGGGTATAGAACGCCACATGGCCGTTCCGGCCCCGGCCGCCCCCTTTCTGAATCTCCATGGTGCGGTCCCCGGCAAAATAGGCATGAGCGCTCTCCTGGATGTCTCCGGCGCCAAACAGCAGCCGGCAGAACTTCACCATCTCTTCCGTCTCCTTCGGAGACCCTTCATTGATCCCCACATGGGAAAAATAAAATTCCGGTTTTTCCATCTTTTTCCTCCTCCTTCTGAAATTATGTTCTGATTATGCCTGCGGCCCGGTCTTCCAGGCCCTGACCAGCCGACCGGCCCCCTCCCGGATCTGTTCCTCCGTCAGGCTGGCGTATCCCAGAACCACCGTGCGTCCCTGGTTCTCCGCCTCCTGCTCTCCTATAAAATAGGAGGACAGGCCGTACACCTTCACTCCCAGGGCCTCTGCCCGCCGGACCAGTTCCCTCTCCCCCAGGCTTTTGTGAGTCAGGAGCAGATGGATTCCCGCGTTTTCCCCGGAAATCTCCGCCTCCCTGTCCAGGGGCTTTAAAGCCGCCAGCAGGCTGTCGTGCTTTCCCCGGTACACCGCCCGCATCCGGTTCAGATGCCGCTCAAAATGACCTCCCGTGAGAAACTCATAGAGGATGGTCTGATCGATTCTGGACACGGTGGACGCGTAGAAGCCGGCCCGCTCCCGGTACGCCTCCAGAAGGGGCCGGGGCAGCACCATATAGCTGATTCGTATGGCCGGGGCCACCGACTGGGAAAAGGTTCCCAGATAGATCACCTGCTCTTCTCCTCCCATGCCCTGCAGGGCCGGAACCGGTTTGCCCCGGTAGCGGAACTCACTGTCATAGTCGTCTTCAATGAGAAAACGGCCCGGCCTCCGGCCGGCCCACTGGAGCAGTTCCTGCCTGCGCCGGACCGGCATGACAATGCCGGTGGGAAACTGGTGGGAAGGCATCACATAGGCAATGTCCGCCCCCCTCTCCTCCAGCCGGTCCGGCCGCATTCCCCGGCCGTCCATCTCCACCGGAACCACCCTGACGCCCTGTCCCGCAAGCACCCGGTAGGCCTGCTTGTAGGTAGGGTTTTCCATGGCGATGGTCCGCCCTTTTCCCAGAATGCTCATGAGAAGCATGAGCAGATACTCATTTCCCGCTCCGATCACCACCTGGTCCGCCCCGCAGATCACTCCTCTGGCCGCGTGGAGGTAGTCCCGGATGGCCTCCCGGAGGGAGAGTTCTCCCTGGCGGTCTCCCGCCAGAAACATTTCCCGGTTGTCCTCCACCAGGGCATTTCTGGAAAGCCTTCTCCACACCCCGTAGGGAAAGCTCTCCAGGTCAATGCCCCGGGGTGAAAAATCCACCTCGTATTCCGGCTGCTCCCGGGAGGAGGAATCTGCTCCCGGCTCCGGCTTCCCGCCGGCCATGCCCTGCTCCTGCCGGCAGCTTCCTCCCCGTCCGGCCTTTCCGGCCCGGTCCCCAGTTCCGGCTCCGCCTGCTTCTCCGGCCCCCGCCGTCCCCGGGCCGGACCTGCCCTTTCCCGGCAGTTCCAGAAGATTTTCCGTCTCACACACAAAATATCCTCTGCAGGGCACCGACTCAATGTAGCCCTCCGCCAGCAGCTGGTCATAAGCCAGCTGGGTGGTGCTGCGGCTCACCTTCAGATGCTCTGCCAGCTGCCTGGTAGACGGAAGGCGGACCGCTGCCCGCAGTCCGCCCATTCGGATCTCCTGTTTGATATATTCATAAATCTGCTGATAGAGGGGAACGTCCGTCTCCGTCCTCAGCGGAATCATCAGGTCCATAGTTTCAGTCCTTTTTCAGCTTAAACGAACTCTTTAAGGAAACGATCCGGTTAAATACCAGATGGTCCGGACGGCTGTCCCTGCAGTCCGCGCAGAAGTAGCCATTTCTCATAAACTGATAGCTGTCGTAGGCCTTCGCCTTCCCCAGCTCCGGCTCCACATAGCAGTCGGTGAGTACAGTCAGGGAGTTGGGATTTAAGTTCAGGCTGCCGTCCTCGTTGAGCTTGCCTTTCTCCTCGTCCACAATGTTCTCGTAAAGCCGGCACTCCGCCTTCACCGCCGTCTTTGCCGCCACCCAGTGGATGGTGCCCTTCACCTTCCGGCCGTCCGCGCTGGAACCGCCTCTGGTCTCCGGATCATAGGTACAGTGAACCACCGTCACCTTACCATTCTCATCCTTCTCGCATCCGGTGCAGGTGGCAAAATAGGCGCCCATAAGGCGGACCTCATTGCCCGGGAACATGCGGAAGTATTTTCTCGGCGGCACTTCCATAAAGTCTTCCCGCTCAATGTAGAGCTCCCTGCCGAAGGGAACCTTTCTCGTGCCCAGATCCGGATTCTCCAGATTGTTGGGCACCTCCACCTCTTCCATCTGGTCCTCCGGATAGTTGTCGATCACCAGCTTCACCGGATCCAGCACTGCCATCATCCGGGATCTCTTTAACTTCAGATCCTCCCGGATGCAGTACTCCAGCAGAGCGTAGTCCACGGAGCTGTTGGCCTTGGCCACGCCCACCAGATCCACAAACATGCGGATGGACTCGGGAGTGTATCCCCTTCTGCGCAGGGCGGCGATGGACACCAGACGGGGATCGTCCCAGCCGTCCACAATGCCGTCCTCCACCAGCTTCTTGATATATCTCTTGCCGGTCACCACATTGGTGAGATACAGCTTTGCAAACTCAATCTGGCGGGGAGGATTCTCAAACTCACACTCTCTCACCACCCAGTCGTAGAGGGGTCTGTGGTCCTCAAACTCCAGGGTGCAGATGGAATGGGTGATGTGCTCAATGGCGTCCTCAATGGGATGGGCGAAGTCATACATGGGGTAAATGCACCATTTGTCCCCCGTATTGTGATGGCTCATGTGGGCCACCCGGTAGATCACCGGATCCCTCATATTAATATTGGGGGAAGCCATGTCGATCTTTGCCCGGAGCACCTTCTCTCCGTCCTTGTATTTTCCTTCCCGCATCTCCTCAAACAGCCGCAGGTTCTCCTCCACGGAACGGTTGCGGTAAGGGCTCTCCTTGCCGGGAGTCTTGAAATCTCCCCGGTATTCCCGGATCTCATCCGCCGTCAGATCACAGACAAACGCCTTTCCCTTCTTAATGAGAAGAACGGCGCACTCATGCATCTGCTCAAAATAGTCGGAGGCGAAAAACAGCCGGTCCTCATAGTCGGCGCCCAGCCACTGTACGTCCTCCTTGATGGACTCCACGAATTCCACTTTCTCTTTGGTGGGATTGGTATCGTCAAACCGAAGGTTAAACTTTCCGCCGTACTTCTGGGCAAGCCCGTAGTTCAGCAGAATGGACTTTGCATGTCCGATGTGCAGGTAGCCGTTGGGCTCCGGCGGAAAACGGGTGTGCACATGATCGTAGACTCCCTCTGCCAGATCCTTTTCAATCTCCTGCTCGATAAAGTTTTTGGAAACCGTCTCTTTCTCTCCGGTCTCCGCTGCCGGCCTTTTCTCTTCCATATCTATCTGTTCCTCCACATTTTCTGTCTTCCGCAGGACTGACCTGCCCTGTTTTCATGTTGAACCATTATAGCAAAAAAATACAGGTTCGGCAAGGTTTTACAGGCGAAATGGTCCCCCGGAGCCCTCAAAATGGCTCCGGGGCCTGAAAAAACAGCCGATCCTGTCCCGGTCAGCGGATGTATGCCACCTGTCCGATCCGCTCCTTGGGAGCGATGGGCGTGTCGTCGGCGTAGCCCAAAGCGGCCAGGCCGTACACCACATGGTCATCCGGGATTCCGAATTCCCTCAGAACTTCCCGCACCGCCGGCTCGTCACAGATCCCGTGAAGCTGGTTGATCCACACGGAACCAATGCCGAGAGAATGGGCGGCCAGGAAAATATTCTCCATGGCGCAGGCATTGTCGTCACGGCCGAAACGGCTGTCCTTCTCATTGGAGGGAATCACCAGCGCCTCCGGGCGGTACATATCATAATCCTCTCTCCCCAGGACCTTTCCCACAGCCTTTGCCAGCTTCTGGATCTTTTCCCGGTTCATCACCACCGTAAATTTCCAGGTCTGACGGCCCATGGCACTGGGAGCATGAAGAGCCGCGTCCACAATCTGTTTCATATCCTCTTCCGGAATGGGCTTCTCCTGAAAGCTGCGAATACTTCTCCTGGTTAAAATCGTCTCCATTGTCTGATTCATCGTCCTACCTCCTGCTCGTTGAAAATTGGGCGGCCTGTACCTCCGCTCTGCTTCCATTATACTCCCTTTCCCGGAAAAAAGCATTGTCTTTCTTATTTTCCTTTCCCGGCCGCCTCTTTGAGCCCTCTCTCCTCCATCCATCTTGCACATTTTTCTTCCGGTTAGTATAATAACTATTAATTTAAAAGC
>NBJMR02800__coassemble_1480_pt1 | contig 36951 bp, 34 predicted proteins | sample NBJMR02800__metabat2_low_PE_040 | metagenome-assembled genome bin NBJMR02800 | reverse complement strand
CCGGCATGGTCCACGACCAGTCCTCCACCGGCTCCACCCTGTTCATCGAGCCCATGGCCATCATCCGGTTAAACAACGACCTGCGCACTCTGGAGATCCAGGAGCAGAAGGAGATTGAGGCCGTCCTGGCAGATTTGAGCAATCAGCTGGCCCCCTATCAGGAGGAGCTGCGGTCGGACCTGGACATCCTCACCCACCTGGATTTTGTATTCGCGAAGGCGGCCCTGTCCAGACACTACAAGTGCAGCGCCCCGGTGTTCAACCGGAACCATTACATCAATATCAAGGACGGCCGCCATCCCCTCCTGGATCCGGAGAAGGTGGTTCCCATCAATATCCATCTGGGAAAAGAATTTGACCTGCTCATCGTCACCGGCCCCAACACCGGCGGAAAAACCGTTTCCCTAAAGACGGTGGGCCTTTTCACCCTTATGGGACAGGCAGGCCTTCACATCCCCGCCTTCGACGGCTCCGAGCTGTCCGTGTTTGAGGATGTGTTCGCGGACATCGGGGACGAGCAGAGCATTGAGCAGAGCCTGAGTACCTTCTCCTCCCACATGACCAATATTGTGAAGATCCTGGAACAGGCGGATTCCAATTCCCTCTGCCTCTTTGACGAGCTGGGGGCGGGTACAGACCCCACGGAAGGCGCGGCCCTGGCCATCGCCATCCTTTCCTTCCTTCACAATATGAAATGCCGCACCATGGCCACCACCCACTACAGTGAGCTGAAGGTATTTGCCCTCACCACCCCCGGGGTGGAGAACGCCTGCTGCGAGTTCGACGTGGAGACCCTGCGGCCCACCTACCGTCTCCTCATCGGCATTCCCGGCAAGAGCAACGCCTTTGCCATCTCCAAAAAGCTGGGCCTGCCCGACTACATCATCGACGACGCCAGGACCCATCTGGAGGCAAAGGACGAGACCTTCGAGGACCTGCTGGCCCACCTGGAGGAAAACCGGGTGACCATCGAGAAGGAGCGGGCGGAGATCGAGGAGTACAAAAAGGAGATCGACGGCCTGAGGAAGCGGCTTCAGCAGAAGACAGAGCGGCTGGACGAGCGCACCGACGCGGTGATCCAGAACGCCAAAGAAGAAGCCCAGCGGATTCTCCGGGACGCGAAGGAGACCGCCGACCGCACCATCCGCAATATCAACAAGCTGGGGGACTCCGCCGGCCTGACCAAGCAGCTGGAGGCGGAGCGGACAAAGCTCCGGGAAAAGCTCCAGGGCGTGGATAAGGACCTCGCCATCGGCGCGGGGGCGAAAAAGCCGAAAAAGGCGGTCTCCCCCAAGAGCTTAAAGATCGGCGACGGCGTCCGCGTCCTCACCATGAACTTAAACGGCACCGTGAGCACTCTGCCCAACGCCAAGGGAGATTTTTACGTGCAGATGGGCATTCTCCGCTCCCTGGTAAACGTGAAGGATGTGGAGCTTTTGGATGAGCCGGTGGTCACCGGACCCACCTTGAGCAAGACAGGAAGCGGAAAGATCAAAATGTCCAAGTCCAGCTCCATCTCTCCGGAGATCAACCTCATCGGAATGACCGTGGACGAGGCCATTCCCGTGCTGGACAAATACCTGGACGACGCCTACCTCTCCCATCTGAATCAGGTGCGGGTAGTTCACGGACGGGGAACCGGCGCCTTAAAGGCCGGAGTCCACAAGCATTTGAAGAAACTGAAATATGTAAAAGATTTCCGCCTGGGAGAGTTTGGAGAAGGCGATTCCGGCGTGACCATAGTGACATTTAAGTAGACAGCACTGCAAGGAGGATATGTATGGCCGAGAAACAAAAAGTGTTGATCGTGGACGATGACGAAAACATCGCCGAACTGATTTCTCTATATCTGACAAAAGAATGCTATGAGACAAAGATCGTAACCGACGGGGAGGCCGCCTTGAAGATTTTTCCGGAATTTAAGCCCAATATCATTCTGCTGGACCTGATGCTTCCGGGAATGGACGGCTACCAGGTCTGCAGGGAGCTGCGGGCCACCTCCCAGGTGCCCATCATCATGCTCTCCGCCAAGGGCGAGATCTTCGACAAGGTGCTGGGACTGGAGCTGGGAGCGGACGACTATATGATCAAGCCCTTTGACTCCAAGGAGCTGGTGGCCCGGGTAAAGGCCGTCCTGCGCCGGTACAACCAGCCGGCCCAGACTGCCGTTCCCAAAAGCGAGCAGCAGGGCGAGTATGTGGAATATCCGGACCTGATCGTAAACCTGACCAATTACTCCGTGATCTACAAGGGGCACTCTGTGGAAATGCCCCCCAAGGAGCTGGAACTCCTCTATTTCCTCGCCTCCTCTCCCAACCAGGTATTCACCAGGGAACAGCTCCTGGATCATATCTGGGGCTATGAGTACGTGGGAGACACCAGGACTGTGGACGTGCACATCAAGCGTCTCCGGGAAAAGATTAAGGATCACGCCGGCTGGGCCCTGACCACCGTGTGGGGCATCGGCTATAAATTCGAGGTGAAAAAATAATGCGGTTTCACTCCTTATACGCCAAGTTTCTTCTGGGGTATCTGATCTTCGGCCTGCTGGGATTTATCACCATCTCCACCTTTTCCTCGGAGATCATCTACAATTATCTCCTGGACCGGGAGTACGGATCCCTGTACGCCGGGGCCAATCTCATCGCCTCCCACTACAGCGAGCGCTACCGGGGGGTGGACGAGGATACCGCCGAGGAAACTCCCCAGATGGAGGCTGCCGCATCCTTTTTAAACGCCGACATCTGGGTGGTCAACCGGCAGGGAGTGCTGATTCTGGATACTTCCGGACAGTATGAGGCGGGAACCTCCATTCCCGGCTTTGACCCCGCCGCGGACAAAGAACCCTACATGACGGGAAACTACTACGGCATGTTCCGCCAGGACATGATCTCCGTCTCCGCTCCCATCACGGGAAACTATACCACCTACGGCTATGTCCTGATCCACATGCCCCTGAGCCAGGTGCAGGAAATGCGCACCGGCATCCTGAACCTGACCTACATCACCGCGGCAGTGCTCTACGCCCTGTCCCTGATTATCCTGCTGGTATTTACCAAAGTGGTGTACATCCCCCTGGTAAAGATCCGGGAGGGAGCCAACGAATACGCCGCAGGGAACCTGGACTACAAGATCAAGGTGGACTCCCAGGACGAGATGGGTTATCTCTCCGCCACCCTGAATTACATGTCGGGAGAATTGAACAAGATGGAGGAATACCAGCGCACCTTCGTGGCCAACGTCTCCCACGACTTCCGCTCCCCGCTGACCTCCATCAAAGGGTATCTGGAAGCTATCATCGACGGCACCATCCCGCCGGAAATGCAGGAAAAATACCTGAAGCGGGTGATTTCCGAGACAGAGAGGCTCAACAAGCTGACCCAGAGCATGCTCACCCTGAACTCCTTAGACAGCCAGGGGTATCTCTCCCGCTCCAATTTTGACATCAACCGGGTGATCAAGGACACGGCGGCCTCCTTTGAGGGAACCTGCAGCGCCAGAGGCATCACCTTTGACCTGACTTTCTCCGCCCAGAAGGAAATGGTATTCGCCGACCTGGGAAAGATTCAGCAGGTTTTATACAACCTGATTGACAACGCCATTAAGTTCAGCCACGACAATTCCGTGATCTACATCCAGGAATCCGTCCGCCACGAGAAGGTTTTCATCTCCGTAAAGGACACCGGCATCGGCATCCCGAAGGAAAATCAGAAGAAAATCTGGGAGCGCTTTTACAAATCCGACCTGTCCCGGGGCAAGGACAAAAAGGGCACCGGCCTGGGACTTTCCATTGTGAAGGAGATCATCCAGGCCCACGGGGAAAACATCGACGTGATCAGCACGGAAGGGGTGGGAACGGAATTTATCTTCACCCTGCCGAAGGCGACAAACCTGTAATCACAACCGCATATCACAATGATCCAGCTTCCGCATCCCGGCCCTCTTCGGCCGGAACGCGGAAGTTTTCGTATGCCGGTGTTTTCACGGCATTTATTTTTCTTGACTTATATAGATTATCGATATATAATGTTTTTATCATATATAGATAATCTACATATAAAGGAGGAATGACCTGTGGCTGTAGACAAAAGCCTGATCTCCGGCAGCACCACCCTTCTCATCTTAAAGCTTTTGTCCGAAAAGGACATGTACGGCTATGAGATGATCGACACCCTGACAAAGCGGTCGGAGAATGTATTTGAACTGAAGGCGGGAACCCTCTACCCCCTGCTCCACTCTCTGGTCTCCCAGGGATGTCTGACCTGTTACGAGGAGGAGGCCGCCGGAAAGCTGAGAAAATATTACCGGATCACCAGCGAGGGGCGGAAGTTTCTGAGCAGGAAGGAAGCGGAGTGGAAGGAGTACTCCGGAGCCGTAGCGAAAGTTCTGGGATTTGGAGGAATGGCCTATGGAAATGTGTGACCGTCCTTCTCTCCCCCGGGAAGAGAGAGAATACCTGGATACCCTCACCTCCCAGATCCGCTGCCGGAAGGCCAGACCGCTGGTGGAGGAGGAACTGGCCGCCCATATTGACGATCAGAAAGAAGCCCTCATGGCGGAGGGAATGGACGAAGGAGATGCCCTGAGGGAGAGCATCCGGCAGATGGGGGATCCGGTGGAGGTGGGCGTGGAGATGGATCGGATTCACCGCCCCAGGCTGGACTGGAAATTTCTCATTTTTGTGGGAATATTGAGCCTGGCCGGGCTGCTTCTCCAGTATCGGATGACCGGACTCATGGCGGAGTCCGGCTATCAGGCCCTGTCCTTTTCCCGGCAGCTTGTCTATACCTGCGGGGGGATCGCCGTCATGGCCGCCGTCTACTTTCTGGACTACACCTTTATCGGCAGATACGCCTCCGGTCTCTGGGCCGCCCTGACTGTGATCCTCATCGGCACCGCCCTGGCCGCTCCGACGGTGAACGGAAGCCGGTCCTACACCCAGCTTTTCTTCTACCTTTACGTGCCTGTGTTTGCCGGACTTCTGTACCGCTTCCGAAACCGGGGAATCTCAGGACTTGCGAAATGCCTGGCCCGCTTTGTCCTCACCCTGTTTCTGGGGATCCGGGCGTTCGGCTCCCTCAACACGCCGTTTTTCTGCTCCCTGGCATTCCTCATCATGGTCACTGCCGGGATCTTAAAAGGCTGGTTCCAGGTGCCGAAAAAGAAGGCCGTTTTTCTTCTCTGGGCCAGCTGGATCGCCCTTCCCCTCCTTCTTGTCTGCCTGGGAGGACTGAATGCCTATCAGATGGACCGGCTCCGTCTTCTTTTTGCCCCCACCCGGCGGGCGGAATACGACTACGTCACCAGAAGCATCCTGGAGCTGCTCTCCGCCTCCCGCCTGACTGGAAACGCCGGCCTGCCCGCCCAGGAGATGCTGCCCTCCATGTCCGCAGACTATATTTTCACCTTTGTCATCTCCTGCTACGGACTGCTGGCGGGAGGGGCCCTGATTCTGGCCCTGCTGGCCCTGGTCGTAAAGACTCTCCGCCTGTCCTCACGCCTGACCAACCAGCTGGGAATGATGATCAGCCTGGGCTGCGGCTGCGTATTTGCCATCGAGACCGCCCACTACCTTCTGGCCAACTGCGGCTTTTCTCCCCTGGCCCAGACCTACCTGCCCTTTTTCTCCTGCGGGCTGAGGGCGGCCCTGGTCACCTACCTGTTTTCCGGGCTGCTTCTCTCCGTTTACCGGTATAAAGACATCGCCGGAGAGATCCGCGCATTTCCTTCCCTGAAGATCCGGATCTGGATGCAGCCTGCCCGGAAGGAAAAATAAGAGCAGGGCAGGCTCCCGCAGAATTGAAAATCCTTCCCATTTTTGCTATACTGACAGCATCGACAGTCTTTTCCACAGGGAGGGATTTTATGATCAGCCTGCCTTTGAGCGACGAAGTGATAAAAAGTCTGAGCAGACATGAACTGAACATTCTGAAATACGTCTATGAACACACAGAGGAAATCCTGGATGTCAGCATCCAGGAATTTTCCTCTCAGGTCTCCTATTCCTCCGCCACCGTGCTCCGATTCTGCCGAAAGCTGGGCTACTCCGGATTCGCGGAGTTCAAATACGCCCTCCGGGCGGCAAAGCGGGAGAGCTCCGGCGGCAGAGAACATTCTCCCGGAGAGGGATGCCCCCGCTCCGCGGATATGATGATCGACCTGCTGAGCTCCAACATCCAAGCCACAGCCAATCTGATCCAGGAGGAACAGCTTCTCCAGACCTTCCGGCTTTTCGACAGCAGCGCCCCCATTTACATCTGGGCGCCGGGAGGCATCACAGACACCGCGGGGGAGTACCTGGAGAAGCTCCTCTTCTCCGTGGGGCGGCAGGGGGTGTACCGGATCGAATCCTCCCGCCTCTTTTCCCACCTGATGAACACTGTTCCGAAGGACTCCGCCGTGGTACTCATCAGCACTTCCGGCACTTTTGACACCTCCATCCGCCTGGGAAAGCTGGCTCAGATGAACGGGATCCCGGTCTTTTCCATCACGCCCTACACCAGCAACGAGATCGCCGACCTCTCCGCAGTAAGTTTCCGTTTTTTTACGGATCAGCGGGAAAATCTGGGGGCGGAATATACTTCCCGCCTTCCCATTTTCTTTATTATCCACACCATTATTCAGTGCTACCTGAAATATAAAGAGCAAACGGGGCTTTCCCGGGAAGGAGGTTCTCATGATTCCTCTGTTTGAACGGGCCAGGCAGCTGAATCTGACCCAGACGGAGCAGGAAATTCTGAATTACTTTGAGCAGAATCCTTCCTCCGCGGCCTACATGAGCCTGCAGGAGCTGAGCCGCGTCCTGTACACCTCCAACGCCACCATCGTCCGCTTCTGTCAGAAGCTGGGGCTAGGGGGATACAACGATTTCAAATACCAGCTGCGGAGAGAGTTGAAGGAGAGCGGCCGGGAAGTCCTCCAGTTTGACGACTACATCCGCCGCTCCATCGCCCTGTTTCAGGACAATATTGTCTCCATTGACCTGCAGACGGCGGAGAGAATCGCTGCTCTGCTCACCAGCAAGCGGCCCCTCTACATTTACGGCGGAAACTTAAGCTCCCTTCCCGCCAAATATCTGCAGATGGTGCTGAACAGCCTGGACTATCCGTCCATTCTGGTGGAATGGGACCGCCTTCTCACCGCCCTGATCAACACGGTCAGCGACGACGCGGTACTCTTCATCCTTTCCGCCCACGGGAATGACCGGTATCTCCCCGTATTCCGCAAGGCGAAGGCGAGAAATCTGACCACCATCCTGATCACCTGCGATCCGGACAGCCCCCTGATCCCCTACAGCACCATCTCCATCTGCACCAACGATCAGAACCGGGAATACCGTCATACCGACGTCAACTCCAGAATCGGCTTTTTCACAGTGATCCAGATTCTGATCGAACTCGCGGCCCAGGGCCGGACAGGCGGCACGCCCTGACGGGCAGTACCGGCAGACAGCCGCAAAGAGACCTGCGCTCCGGAATTTTTCCGGAACCGCAGGTCTCTCTTTTATCCCTTATCGCAGGGAGCTGTTCTGTTTTAATACTCTGCCACCACAGTCTTTCCGGCCTCTGCCGTCATGCCAGTGGTGTACTTCACGTCGAACTGTCCGTTGTTGTCCATGACGATCAGCATCACATCCGTGCAGTATCCTTTCTTCTCCAGGTCTTCCCGGTCGAAGCGGATCAGAGCGTCTCCCGCCTTGATCCTGTCGCCGACAGATACCAGTCCCTCGAAGCCTTCGCCCTTTAAGTTGACGGTGTCCACGCCAATGTGGATCAGAAGCTCCAGACCATCCTCTGTCTGAAGTCCGATGGCGTGACGGTTTTCTTCGGTGTACACGCCTACCGTACCGCTGCAGGGCGCCTTGATCACATTGTCTGTGGGATGGATCACTACGCCGTCTCCCATCATGCAGGAGGAGAAGGTCTCATCCGGCGCTTCCTTCATGGGAACCACGCCGCCGCTCACGGGAGCCAGAAGCTGATGCTTCACCTTCGCCGCTGCGGGAATCACTTTTCCGCTTCTCAGACACTCTCTCACGTTGGCCGCAATGGCCTCCACCTTCGGCCCGTAAACCACCTGGATGTGGGTCTCGCTGGGGCGGATAAAGCCCATGGCGCCCGTCTTCTTTAAAATGTCCTCTCTCACCAGAGATGCGTCCACAATGTCCACCCGAAGTCTGGTCAGACAGTTGTTCGCCTCCTTGATGTTGGCGGAACCGCCCAGTCCCTCAATGATCCGGTACGCCTGAGCCATCTGCTGCTCTCCCATCACAACACCGGAGGCGGCATTTTCCTCGTCATCCTCATCCGACACTTCAATGGAGAGGTTCTTCTTTGTCAGGTACCACTTAAACACATTGTAGTAGACGACGGCAAAGGGAATGCCTACCACAATCACCCAGTACCAGTGGGAGCCGGGCTGGAACACGCCCCAGATCAGGTAGTCGATCAGACCGCCGCCCGTGTTGCCGATGATCACGTCCAGGGCCGCCATGGACATAAAGGAGATACCGCCCATAACTGCATGGAACACAAACAGCTGGGGAGCCACAAACATGAACGCGAACTCCAGAGGTTCAGTGATGCCGGATACCACGCTGGCCGCCACGCCGGCGATCATCAGGGCTTTCACTTTCTGCTTTTTCTCAGGCGGAGAGGTACGGTAAATGGCCAGAGCCGCTCCGGGAAGTCCGAACATCATCATGGGCATCTTTCCCTGGCCCAGGAAAACGGTGTAGGGAGCCAGCTCGCTGATGTCCACCTTGTCAATGAACTGGAGGAAAATGTTCAGGCAGCCTTCCACTCCCTCGTACACGCCGCCGATGGCCGTGGTACGGAAGATTCCGTTCAGCACGTGGTGCAGGCCGGTAGGGATCAGAAGTCTCTCCAGGAATCCGTATCCAAACACTCCCACCAGGCCGGATGCGGAAATCACGCCGCCCAGGCCGGTGATGGCCATGGAAATGGGACTCCACACAATAGGAGCGATCAGACCAATCACTGCGGAAACCATAATCACGGCGATGGCCACAAACCGCTTCCCGCCGTAGAAAGATATGGCCACCGGGAATGTGATCTTATGGTATTTATTATGTACCTGGGCCGTCACCAGACCGATGATAATGCCGGCCACCGCGCCCATGTCCAGAGTTTCCACGCCCAGGATATTGGAAATTTTCAGAGCGCTGAAATCCATAAACCCGGTATTGATCAGGCAGGAAGACGCCACCAGAAACGTATAGTATCCGATAAATCCTGCAAACGCCGCGATCTCTTTTTCCTCTCTCGCCAGGCCGAAAGCAATGGAAATGGCAAACAGCACCGGAAGCAGGGTAAATACCACGTTGGAAACTTTATTTAATGTGGAAATGATAAAGTACACAAACGTCTGCGACAGAAACGGTACTGCTTCCTGCACCTGCGTTTTCATCAGCGCAGATGTCAGGCCCAGGACGATGCCGCAGGCAGCCAGAGCTGCGATGGGCATCAGCAGGCTGCGTCCCAGGGCGGAGAAAAAGTCCATAACCTTATTCTTTTTATTCACTGTAAATCCCCCCTCATATTTTACTGGTCATTCTTACTCCATCCGGTCTGACTCTTATTTCAGTTCCGGCCACATTCCCTTGTTTGCCTCGATCAGGGCATTCAGCACCTTGCGGGCTTTTTTCGCATCGTTAATCAGACGGTTCAGGGTAAATGCCTGCAGCGCTTTCTGATAAGAGTGCTCAAAATAAGCATCTACCAGCAGCTTCTCGCAGGAAACCTGATTGACCAGCAGCCCCAGATAGAACTGAGGAATATTGCCCACTCTCATGGGACGGGGGCCGTTGATTCCCAGCTCGCAGACCACCTCTACCATGGCGTCATCCTGCATATTGGCAATTGCTCCGTTGTTCTCCACAATCAGGATGTGACGGTCATTCTTGTTGTAAGCGATGGCCTCGGCCACCTTGATCATCATTTCCGCATGGGCATCGGAAATTGCATGGAAACGATCTCCCAGTTTGCCTTCCTTGATTACTTCCGCGCACTCGGTAAACACTCTCTTCTCTCTTCCGTCAATCACTTCGTCCGCTCTCGTATAGTTGGGATTTAAGTGGCTCACCTTGTAATCCGGATACAGATAATACTGGTCATAGGTGTTGGGCAGATAGTCCGGGAAGTCTGCCATGATGGTCTGTACCATGCCGTAGGTGTCCAGCCAGGACTGATCTCTCTGCTCTGCATCCTGGGGAAGGAATCCTTTTTCCTTTACCAGCTCCCGGATCTTCGGAAGCAGATCTTCTCCCGTCTTCACATTGTACATATGAGTAAACCATCCATAGTGGTTCAGACCAAAGTATACAGGATCCAGGTCCTCCCAGTCGCATCCCAGCAGGCGGCTGGCGGAACGCACCACGTTCTCCGGCTGATCGCAGATGTTTAAGATCCTCTTATCATCGGGGAACTCTCTGCGCAGAGCCTCCGCCACAATAGCCGCCGGGTTGGAGTAGTTGAGGATCCAGGCATCCGGAGCATAGGTGCGGATATCATGCACTGCCTTGATCATATCCACGCAGGAACGAAGTCCGTAAGCCATACCGCCGGCGCCGCAGGTCTCCTGTCCGATCAGTCCCATGCTTAAGGGGATATGCTCGTCCTGACGGCGCATGGCCAGTCCGCCGGCTCTCATCTGCATAAATACGAAATCCATCCCCTCGTAGGCTTCCTTAATGTCTGTGGTGTAGGAGAAATCCAGCTCCGGAAATCTCTCTCTGAACAGGATCTCACCGTATTTTCCAATAGGTTCCTGACGTTTTCCGTCAATGTCAAAAAGCACCAGTTTCTTTAACGGAAATTCCTCTCTCAGCCGTACAAAGGATTTCAGGAATCCCAGAGTATAAGTACTTCCGCCGCCAACGATACATACACTATAAGTTTTCATACAATTCTCCTCTTTTTCCATCTTTTACCGTTTTACTTTGCTTTTTCACATTTTTTATGGGCCCTGTTCTGTGATGTGTCCATCATATATCATTCCAACGAAGTTGTAAATAGTTCCAGTTTTATTTGGTTTTCATTTCATTTTTTAGTATTTATTACTTAAATAGTAATTTTTTACATTACAACGTAAGAAAAAGCCTCTGAATTCTTTGAATGAACTCAGAAGCTTTTTTCTGTTTTCTTATTTTCTGATCAGCCATCCCGCCACTGGTACTTCGTCAGTTTTCCCTCCATCTGCATATGTTCAAACCCGTTCTGCCGCAGGGCCTCATAGAGGACGATGGCCACGGAATTGGACAGATTCAGGGACCGGATATCTCCCCACATGGGGATCCGCACGCAGGTCTCCTGATTTTCCAGAAGAATTTCCTCGGGAATCCCCCGGCTCTCCGGTCCGAACATGATAAAGCAGTCCGGCTCGTAGGACACATCCGTATAGACCTGAGGCGCCTTTGTGGTGGCCATGTAAATTTTCGCCCTGGGATTCTTCTCCAGAAATTCCTGGTAATCGCTGTACACCGTCACATCCAGCTTCGGCCAGTAGTCCAGGCCGGCCCGGCGGATGGCCTTCTCGTTCAGCTTGAAGCCCAGAGGCTCGATCAGATGAAGCCTTGTGTTGGTGGCCACACAGGTACGGCCGATGTTTCCGGTGTTGGCCGGCATCTCCGGCTCATAGAGCACAATATTCATAATTCCTTACCTCAGCCCCTGTTCCTTTTCCAGCCGCTCCACAAAATTCCGGATCCGGTCCAGAGCCACCTTCAGGCTCTCCAGGGAGTAGGCGTAGGAGAGACGGAGGTAGCCCTCTCCGCAGTCTCCGAAGGCGGTGCCGGGAACTACCGCCACCTTCTCCTCTCTCAGCAGCCTGGTGGCAAACTCATCGGAAGACATTCCGAACTTCTTAATGCTGGGAAACACATAAAATGCCCCGTAAGGCTCAAAGCACTCCAGTCCCATCTCCCGCAGGGCGTGCACCAGATACCGCCTTCTCTGAGCGTACGCTTCTCTCATGGTCTCCACATCTCCGTCCCCGTTTCTCAGAGCGGAAACTGCCGCGTACTGGCTGGTGGTAGGAGCGCACATAATGGCAAACTGATGGATCTTCAACATCTGCCGCAGAATTTCCTTCGGCGCAGCCGCATAGCCCAGACGCCAGCCGGTCATGGCATAGGATTTGGAAAATCCGTTGATCAGCACCGTTCTCTCCTTCATTCCGGGAAGGGAGGCGATGGTCACATGGTGTCCCTTGTATGTAAGCTCGCTGTAAATCTCATCGGAGATCACAAAAAGGTCCTTCTCCTCCACGATCTTTGCGATCTTTTCCAGATCTTCCCGCTCCATGATGGCTCCTGTGGGGTTGTTGGGGAAAGGCATGATCAAGATTTTTGTCTTCGGCGTGATCTTCTCCAGCAGTTTCTCCGGCGTCAGGCGGAACTCGTCTTTTTCCTCCAGCTCGATGATCACCGGCGTTCCGTTGGCCAGAACTGTACAGGGAACGTAGGAGACATAGCTGGGCTGGGGAATCAGCACCTCGTCCCCCGGCTCCAGCATAGCCCGCAGGGCGATGTCAATAGCCTCGCTGCCGCCCACGGTCACCATCACTTCTCCGTCCGGATCATAGAGCACATCGTACCGTCTCTTCAGATAGTTGCAGATTTCCACCTTCAGCTCCTTCAGACCAGCGTTGGAGGTGTAAAAGGTGCGCCCTTTCTCCAGGGAATAGATTCCCTCCTCCCGTATATGCCACGGGGTATCAAAATCCGGCTCGCCCACGCCCAGGGAAATGGCGTCGTCCATCTCGTTGACCACATCGAAAAATTTCCGGATGCCGGACGGCGGAATATTTATCACTCTTTCTGCCAATGGATTTCTCATAAACTGATCAGCATCCTTTCATCCTTGTCTTCTTTCTGCATAATGGTTCCGTGATCCTTGTACTTCTTCAGAATAAAATGGGTGGAAGTGCTGAGCACGGAATCGATGGTGGACAGCTTCTCTGACACAAACAGAGCCACCTGTCTCATGGTCTTTCCTTCCAGGATAATGGTAAAATCGAAGGAGCCGGACATGAGATACACCGCCTCCACCTCGTTGTACTGGTAGATCCGCTCGGCGATCTTGTCAAATCCCATATCTCTCTGGGGGGTCACCTTCACCTCAATCAGAGCCGTCACCTTCTCTTCACCGGTTTTATCCCAGTCGATCAGAGTGTGATAGCCGCAGATCACCTTTTCCTTCTCCATCTCCGCGATCTCATTGGCGATGGCCGCCTCGCTCTCTCCCAAAAGTATGGCCAGGTCCTTCAGATCGATCCGGCTGTTCTTTTCCATAATGGCTAAAATCTTTTCTCTCATCTTCGCTCCTCCTTTTTCTGTCCGGCCGTCTGTCTGAGACCGCCGCTGTTTTTCCATCTATTTGATATAAGCCGCGGGACGGCCGAAAGGCCGTCCTGCGGCATGTTCTCACTCCCCGAAATATCCGGGCAGAACCTTTTTCAGTTCATCTTCCTGGGGCCGTTCCAGATATCCGGTCCCCTCATCCGTCAGGATCTCCCTGGCGACTCCCTTTTTAATCCTTCCCACAACTGACGCCGGGATCCCCAGTTTCTTCAGCTGCTGCGCCAGCCGGCCGCCGTTTGCCGCCGTCGCCACAGCGCAGTCCTCCGAGTACAGCCGGTAGGGATTCAGGCCGAACTCCTCACAGATCTCCACTGTCTCCTGGCGCAGAGGAATGGCTCTCAGGGAAAACTCCATTCCCAATCCGTAGGCCCCCGTCAGGTTCCACAGGGCATTTAAAATGCCCCCTTCCCCCACCGGTTCAAACTCCGCTGCCCCCAGACTGAGCCAGTATCCCCGTTCCTCCGGCAGGGACACTTCCCTGCGGCAGGCTGCCTGGTTCAGAAAGCTCTCGGAAAACCGGGCGCGCAGCTCCTCTTTCCGGGCCTGCGCGATCAGCGCCCCGCCTCTGGCCCCGGCGTAGCCGACGGCCACCAGATCCTGTCCAGCTGCCATCAGCCCTGTATTGTCCCGCACAATTTTTCTCATGGCTGCCGCCTCTTTCAGGCCGCGGGAGCCGGTGCCCCGGAAGCGTCCGGTGCCGGCGCCGCTGGCGTCTGGGCCTGGGTCTCTGCGGGAGCGGGAACTGCCCCGCTGTCAGCTGATGGGGAGCCTCCCGCCGCCGGGGCGGGGGCTGTGGTCTCTGCCGCCGGAGCTGTCTGAGGCGCTGCGGGCGCCTGGGTTTCTCCTCCGGCGCTTCCGGAAGGTCCGCTCAATCCCATTCCCGGGCCTCCTCCCACTCCCTCAGAGGGCTGGGGAGCCTGGGTCTCCGGCGGCGCGGTGCTCTCCGGAACAGTCTCCGTCACCGGCGGAGCTGTCTCCGCAGGAGCGGCGGGTCCCACCTCATATACCGCTTTGGAGGCGTTGTAGGTATCTGTGTTGAGAAGCGTCCGCTCCGTCTCCACTCCGTCCACCTTTACCACCTTCCAGAGCCGGGATTTAATTCCCACATGGCCCGAGGACACTCTTCTCCTGGTTCCGGGAGCCAGGGAATTGTTCACCCGCTCGATGGGCGCTCCCGGGTCCGTTCTGCTGATGGTCTCGGAAATGTACTCTACCTCCCGGTTAGCCGGCCTGGTCTCCTGGCCGTAGCAGGTGAACGTCAGTTTTCTTCCTGATGTATACGCCTCAATGTAGATGGGCGTGCTGTAGTTATTGGTAATCTTCAGATCCTTGTAGGTGCCGGCGATGGCCGCGTCCCTGGACGGATCCACATAGGTCACAATCATGGAATGATTCTGCCGCTGGGTGATCTCCAGCTCCGCCTCCAGGGCCATGTTGTACATGGTGGTGGAGAGCTGGCAGACGCCGCCTCCGATGCTGTCCACTACCTGGCCGTTTTCATAGGAAGCCGCCGGCTCATAGCCGTTGGCTCTGGTAAAGGGCTGCAGGCACTCATAGCCGGACAGGGTCTCCCCCGGCATGAGCACATGTCCGTTTAATTTAGCCGAACCCACCTCCAGGTTCTTCGCTCTTGCAGAGCTGCTGCTGCTGAAATCGGTGGTGTAGGTGCCCAGCACGTCCTTGATGGTGGAGAGCATCTCCGTGGTAATCTCCGGCTCCGCCTCAGTGATGACAGCTTCCACCTCCACCGGCTCATCCACCCCGCCGGCCACCGCCTCATTGATGGCCTGGACCGTTGCCGCCGTGTCCACCGTCACTCCCTTTTCAGAGGGAGTGATGACAAACTCTCCGTTCTCCCTGGTAATGGAGGCGTTCTTCGCGCCCCCTTCCATCCCGCTGCACTGCTCCGTGACGAAAGCCGTCACAGCCGCCTCATCCACAGCGGTCTCCACGGGAATTTCCCGGCCTTCCTGTTCCAGATCCGTCTCCGCCATATACCGCTTCAGAAGGTTTCCTTCTGTGAGGGCGGAAACGACCTCATCCACCGCATCCCGGTTGCTCCAGGAAAGCCCCATGGCTTTGGTGGTCGTCTCCAGGGTCTGATCTCCCACCTGGATGGAGATGGTCTGGTCCGGAAGCCCGTCCACGTATTCCTCAATCTTTCGGTCTGCCTCTTCCCGGCTCAAGCCTCCCAGCTCCTGACCTCCCACCTGAAGGCCATCCGGAAGCACCGCCGCCAGGGAACAGAACCCGGATCCCAGAATCATTCCGGCAGCCAGGCAGACTGTCAAAATCCCTTTTTCAAAAAATTCCTTTTTCATATATCTCCTCTATCCCGCTGCTTCCGGTTTCCGCCTAAAACATGGAAACCACAGAAGCCACCATGGGAAGCACCATGGCAAGAATCAGCACTACCACGATGATCGTGGAAATGAGTCTTCTCTTCTTTTCCTTCATTTCTTCATCACCTCTTTACAGGATTCGTCCATATTTTAATATGATTTTATCCGTTATCCGCGAAATCTCATTTCGACTCAGGTCGTCAATTTGCGCAGATAGTGTTATTTTATGATATTTTAGTAAATCACGCAATACTTCTTTTTGCCTTTTTGAGGCAGGCTGCTCCCTTTTTATCTTATATTCCAGAGGCCTGGGCAAAAATGCCTCCCGGTCCCCATTTTCCCAGGCCGGCGCCATCTTCTGATACAGCCGGTGAGCCGCCAGGGCGTCGTCAAAGGCCCGGTGGGACCGGCCGGTCTCCACCTGAAAATACCGGCAGGCAGCGGAGAGATTCTTCTTCTCCCCCGCCGGCATGAATTTCCGGCACAGGGCCAGAGTGTCGATTCCCCTCCGCTCAAAGGAATATCCGTGGTTGACCGCCGCCCGTTTTAAAAACCGGAAGTCAAACAGAATGTTGTGTCCCAGGATGGGGCCGTTCCCGCAGAACTCCAGAAATTCCGGAAGAACGGCGGAGATATCCGGACACTCTTCCACCATCTCCCCGGTGATTCCGGTGAGCTCCGTGATTTTCTCCGTAATTTCTCTCCTGGGATTCACCAACTGGGAAAATCTGTCTGTCTCCCGGCCGTCCTCCACCCGCACCGCGCCGATCTCCAGGATCCGGTCCGTCTTCGGGTCCAGCCCCGTGGTCTCCAGGTCCAGGGCCGTATAGGTATTTATCATTTCGTATCCTCCCTGCCGGGGCAGAGATCCTTTAAAAAGCACTGACTGCATTTGGGTCTTCTGGCAGTGCAGATGGTCCGGCCCAGGGTAATGATATGGATGTTCCACAGAATCCAGTGGTCCTCCGGCAGCACCTTCATCAGCTCGTACTCGATCTTTTCCGGATCTTCCTCTTTGGCAAATCCCAGCTTTCTGGAAATCCGCTTCACATGGGTGTCCACCACAATGCTGGGCACATGATAGATATTTCCCCGGATCACGTTGGCCGTCTTGCGCCCCACCCCCGCCAGGGAGGTGAGATCTTTGATGTCCTCCGGCACCTGGCCTCCGTACTCCGTCACCAGGCGGCGGCAGCAGGCGATGATATTTTTCGCCTTCATCCGGTAAAATCCGATGGAATGGATATCTTTTTCCAGCTCCGCCTGGTCCGCCCCGGCAAATTTCTCCAGGGTATCGTACTTCCGGAACAGGTCCCTGGTCACCAGGTTCACCCTGGCGTCGGTGCACTGGGCGCTCAAAATCACCGCGATCAGCAGCTGCCACGGCGTCTCATACTCCAGATAACACCGGTAATCTGTCCCGTATTCCTGATCCAGACGTTCCAGCACCTGCTGCACCCGCGCGTCCCTCTCCGCCTTTGTCTCTCGTTTTTTCATATTGTCTGTCCTTTTTTCTCTTCTATTCCTGCTTTCCCGAGGATTCCGCCGGTTTCCTCCAGCCATCCGGCCGTCTCCACAGCGGCGTTATAGGTGAGGGGATCCCGTTTCTCATAATCAAACAGCAGAATCTCCCCATTTCCCAGCACCTCGGCGTGAATATTCTTCCGTTTTTCCCGGTTCCCGTAAAACGGCCGCAGCTGCTCTTTGTACCGGCTTAAATCCGGGGCGAAGGACGGACGGCTCTTCGCATTCTCCCGCAGGTACAGGTCCTTCATCAGCCGGTCCTTATAGGAGATTCCGTCCGCCCCCGTTTTTTCCAGATGGTTTTCCAGAATAAACCGGTACAGGATCTCATACCGGGCCAGACGGCTGTGGCTGATTCCCCCAAGGCCATTTTTCTCATAATAACAGGCCAGGCACTCAAAGAGCGCAAAGGGGGAGCCAAATTCCTCCGCCAGGGTTTCCATGGTCACCGTGAACTGGCGGTTGTTGTAGTAGACCTCCACCATCTCCTCCACTCCCTTTAGCCGGATCACGTCCTCATAGAGAAGCCACCTGGTGGAAAAGACCTCATAGGGCGGGCTGCTGCTGCAGATCAGGCCGTAATCTGCCGCTGCTTCCGCCATGTGGGAACCGCTCAGCACCTTCAGAAATCCCAGCTGCAGCTGGTCCGGCTCCATCCGGTACACATCGTCAAAAGAACGTCGGAAGCTGTCATAGTCCTCCCAGGGAAGACCGGCGATGAGATCCAGGTGCTGATGGATGTTGTGATATCCGTTGATCCGCCGAACCGCCGCCTCCAGTTTTTTTAAGTCCGTCTTCCGCCGGATCTCCCGGATGGTGTCCGGGTTGGTGCTCTGCACTCCGATCTCCAGCTGAACCAGCCCCGGCCGCATCCGGCCCAGGAGCTCCAGCTCCTCCTCGTCCAGCAGATCGGCGGAAATTTCAAAGTGAAAATTGGTCACCCCGTTGTCATGTTCGGAAATGTAGCGCCACACCGCCATGGTATGGCTCTTTCTGCAGTTGAAAGTCCGGTCCACAAACTTCACCTGGGGAACCTTCTTCTCCAGAAAACAGTCCAGCTCCCGTTCTACCAGGTCCAGACTGCGGAACCGCACCCGCTTGTCAATGGAGGACAGGCAGTAGCTGCAGGAAAAGGGGCAACCGCGGCTGCTCTCATAATAGATGATCCTGTTTTCAAATCCGTCCAGATTCCCGTAGCTGAAGGGAATCTCATCCATGTCCAGGACCTCCTGGGGCCGGGTGCGGACGATGGAGCCGTCCTCCCGCTGGAACACAATGCCCCGGACCTTTTCCAGTCCGGACGATTCCGGGGCGGTATCCGGCTGCCCGCTTTCCTTTGCCGAACCGGCGCCCAGAGCCTCCATCAGCTGAGCAAAGGTTTTCTCTCCCTCGCCCACCATGACCCCTTCCGCCCAGGGATGGGCCCGCAGCAGCTCCTCCGCCCGGTAGGAAGCCTCCGGCCCGCCCAGCCAGATCCTCGTCTCCGGCAGCAGACGGGATAAGTCCTCCGCCAGCTCCTCCACATATTTTATATTCCAGATATAACAGGAAAAGCCGAGAAAATCCGGCTTTTTCAAATAAAGATCCTGGAGCACCAGGTCCATGCGGTGGTTGATGGTGTATTCCCCGATCTCCGCCTGAAGGCCCGGCACCCGGCTTTCCCCGTATGCTTTTAAACTGTACACTCCCAGATTGGAGTGAATGTATTTCGCGTTAATCGCCGCAAGCAAAACTCTCATCTCTACACTTCCAGCATAATCTTTCTGCCCGTGGGCTGATACTGATAGTAGCGCACTCCCGCCGCGTTGAGCATCCGCTTGGATGCCCGCACCGCCGGGGTGTCCGCGTATTTGTCCTCCCCGTAGATGAGGGTCTTGATTCCCGCCTGGATGATGGCCTTGGCGCACTCATTGCAGGGGAAGAGGGTCACGTACAGCTTGCTTCCCTCCAGGCTCCCGCCCCGGTAGTTTAAAATGGCGTTCAGCTCGCTGTGGGTGGAGTAAAAATACTTCGCGTTGTAGGGATCGTCCGCCTCATGCTCCTTCCCCCAGGGGAACTCGTCGTCGGAACAGCCCTTGGGGAATCCATTGTAGCCCATGGACAGAATCTTGTTGTCCTCGCTGACAATGCAGGCCCCCACCTGGGTGCTGGGATCTTTCGACCGCTTTGCCGCCAGCATGGCCACACCCATAAAATACTCGTCCCAGGTAATATAATCCGTTCTCTTCTGTGACATGAAAACGTCCCTCCTTCTCACACCTTCACAATCTTGTGTCCCGCCGCCTTGATGAGGCGGTTCATAATGGCCTGTCCCAGCTCCGTCTCCGGAAATGCCTCGCAGAAAATGCGGTCCACCCCGATATCGTCAAATTCCCTCAGCACTGCGTACAGGTTATGGGCGATGGTCTCCTCCTTCGCCCGCACTCCCATGCTGCGAAACTGCGCCTGTCCAAGCAGGCTCTCCGGGTAGAGATGCCGGGTCTCCTCCGTGCAGATCACACCGGTCTTCTTCCCCTGGGAAATACTCTCCTGGGCCAGACGGCAGATCTCCGCCGCCATGGCTTCCGTCCCGCCTTCCACCAGGGTCATGTCCGCCTTCGGCGCATAATGGCGGTACTTCATTCCCGGCGCCTTCGGGTGTATCCCGGGACTCATGGGGCCGGTCACCGCCGGATCCACATCCACCTGTCCCAGAAGCTCCCGCAGCATCTCCAGGGTGATGGCGCCGGGACGCAGCAGCATGGGCACCTCTCCGGTCACGTCCACAATGGTGGACTCCAGGCCGATACCCACAGGGCCGCCGTCCAGAATCATCTCAATCTTTCCGCTTAAATCCTCCCACACATGGTCAGCCGTGGTAGGGCTGGGCCGTCCGGAAGTGTTGGCGCTGGGCGCCGCCACCGGCACTCCCGCCAGAGCGATCATCCGGTTGGCAATGGGATCGCTGGGCATCCGCACCGCCACCGTGTCCAGGCCGCCGGTGGTGCCGTAAGGCACTTTATCGCTCTTTCTGAATATTATGGTCAGCGGCCCCGGCCAGTAGGCCTTCATCAGCTTTTTCGCCGTCTCCGGGATCTCCGCCACCAGGGGAGCCAGCTCCTTCTCCCCGGATATATGGGCGATCAGGGGGTTATCCGACGGCCGCCCCTTCGCCGCGTAGATCTTTTTCGCCGCCTCCTCATTTAAGGCGTTGGCCCCCAGGCCGTAGACGGTCTCCGTGGGAAAGGCCACCAGACCGCCGTCCCTTAAGATCTGCGCCGCTTCCAGAAGCTCCCCGTCCCGGGGATGCTTCACATCTTTTATCACAACTCGTTTTGTCTCCATTCTATGCCTCTTTTCCGGCAGGTCCGTCCCTGCCCCGCAAAAAAACTTTCAACCTATAACATATCACACTTCAGCCCCTGATATCAATGGATTTCTCTTGCATTCTCCGCTGCATTCTGATAAGATGGGAAAGTGATTTTATCAGGAGGTAGCGATATGGCACTTATTTTCCCAAAAGATTATGACCCGAAGCTGAATATCCGCCAGACCCAGGAAGCCATCAAATACATCCGCGATACCTTCCAGAAGGAATTCGGAAGGGAAATGAACCTGGAGAGAATCTCTGCTCCCCTGTTTCTGCCCAAGAGCAGCGGTTTAAACGACGATTTAAACGGCGTGGAGCGCCCCGTCTCTTTTGACATCGCAGCGGTGCCGGGGGAGACTGTGGAGGTTGTCCACTCTCTGGCCAAATGGAAGCGCGTGGCTTTAAAGAAATATGGATTTCAGGTAGGCGAAGGCCTTTACACCAACATGAACGCCATCCGGCGGGACGAGGAGCTGGACAATCTTCACTCCTGCTACGTGGACCAGTGGGACTGGGAGAAGGTCATCCGCAGGGAGGACCGGAACCGGGAGACCCTGGAGGAGACGGTACGCACCATTTTCAAGATCATCAAGCACATGCAGCATGAGGTGTGGTACAAATACCCCGAAGCCGTCAACCATCTTCCCAAGGACATCACCTTCGTGACCACTCAGGAACTGGAGGACCGGTGGCCCGACAAGACTCCCAAGGAGCGGGAGAATCTGATCTGCAAAGAGCACGGCTGCGTCTTCCTGATGCAGATCGGCGACAAGCTGGCCAGCGGCAAGCCCCACGACGGCCGCGCCCCGGACTACGACGACTGGTCCTTAAACGGCGACATTCTGTTCTGGTTTGAGCCCCTGCAGCAGGCTCTGGAAATCTCCAGCATGGGAATCCGCGTGGACGAAAAAGCTCTTCACGAGCAGCTGTTAAAAGCGGGATGTCCGGAGCGGGAAAACCTTCCCTTCCACCGGATGCTGTTAAACGGCGAGCTGCCCTACACCATCGGCGGCGGTATCGGCCAGTCCAGACTCTGCATGCTCCTTCTCTGCCGCGCCCACATCGGCGAGGTACAGGCCAGCATCTGGCCGAAGGGAATGCGGAAAGAGTGCGAAGAGCACAATATCTATCTGCTTTAATGCAAAGCCCGGTATACAGACAAGGCGGCCCTGAAAGGCCGCCTGTTTTTGTGCCCAAATTCAGTTTGTCAGATCCCTTTTACGGGCATTCCGTTCACTTCCACGTTGTCGTCCACGGCGATCACCAGGCATTTCCTGCCGTCAATCACCTTCGTCTCAATCAGCCCTGCGCACTCCGGGCTCACCTGAATGGTAATGTCCGGCGTCTTGATGCTGAATTTCCGGGAATCCGTAATATTTTCCGCCATGAGCGTGGTCTTCTCCCCGGCAGTTTCCGCATACTCCCGGTCAAAATTCTCCATTTTCTCCTCCGGCACGCCGCTCATCTCCAAAAGCCGCTTCACATCCCGTCCGGAAAGCTCCAGAGGCTCCGGGTCGTCCTCGTGGGCGGCAATCATCTCCTGCAGATTATCGTGGATCTCCCGCACTGCCTCATAGCTGCAGTCCGCCCCCAGCGTGTCGGAGATAATGGTGTTGAACATCTCCTTCTGGGTTCCCGCGTCCACCGGAGCCGTGCAGCCAAACATGGTCTCCACAAATTCCGGCTGGAGATCCGCCGCCTTTTTGGAATAATACAGCAGACTATGTATGTCAGACTGGCGGTCATTGAAGGCCGGAAACAGAAATCCCGTCATGGGATCTCCCACCAGCCAGTCCCTGGAGCGGTCCTCAATGTGGTTGTTCTCCTCATTGTAGCAGAGGCCCGGCTTGGACAGGGCCACCGGGCAGATGCAGCCCAACACAAACTCATACACCGTGTCGGAGGCATCCTCCATGGTGGTGCCGTCCGTCGCCCGTCCCGGCACGTCGTAAAGGCCGTGAATCATGAGGATCAGATAGTTCTCCCCGTAAGGATAGGCCTCAATGATCCTGTCATACATCTGATCCAGCAGATCCTCATCCTTCAGCCCGGATTCCCGCACCTGATACAGAAACTGCTGCCTGCCGCCCTCCCCCTCCTCGGCCAGGGGAAACTCAATATTCTGCAGGTTTCTGCCCAGATTCCCCGAGAGAGCCTTTTTAAACAGCTTCAGATATTTAAAACCTTCCTCTTCCGGCAGGGAGAGAAAGGTCTCCTTAAACTCCAGCTTTTTCGTTTTCTCATAATCCACATAGCAGCCGCAGATGCGGGTCAGACAGCAGTCCTCCATGCGGAATAATTTTCTGATCTCCAGAACTTCCTTCTTAATCATCTGGTCTCTCCTTTTCTTTGCGTATCATTTCTGTTCGTTTAAATATTCCATAATCCCCATGTGAATGGTCCAGGCCATGCGGTCCTGGTAGTCCTCGTCCGTCAGCATCTCTGCCTCCTGTGGATTGCTCAGGAACCCGCACTCCACAATCACAATGGGCTCCTTCACATGCAGCAGCAGATAATAGCTGTCGTTGCTCTTGGCCAGCCGGGTATTCTCCTCTCCAAGGACATAGGAAAACCGGTCCTGAATCAGCTCCGCCAGCCGTTTTCCCTTCACCGAATTCCGGTAGTAGAATACCTGGCCGCCGGATACGTTCTCCTGGTGATAGCTGTTCTGATGAATGCTCACCACCGCGTCCGGTTCCGCCTTTCCTATGATCTCGCACCGCTTTCTCATATCCGCCATCTTTTTGCGGGTATCCCCGTCCCGGTAAAGGCCTTTGTCCTCCTCCCTGGTCATCACCACCCGCACATCGCTGCTCTCCAGATATGCTTTCAGCTTCTTTGCAATGGCCAGATTGATATCCTTTTCCAGACTGTCGTTGACTCCGATCTTTCCCGGGTCGTTGCCCCCGTGTCCGGCGTCGATCACCACAACCTTCTGCTCCTGGCGGGCTGCCGCCTGGCTCTGGGCTCTGGCGGCCTCCATCATTCCCAGATGGCGGGCAGCAAAAAACACCACCAGAAGCAGGGCCAGGCCCATCAGCAGTTCCCCAATCGTTCTCTTCACAAGCCCATCTCCGGACCGATGCTTTATATAATATATCATACCGGCGGCAGAAAAAGAACCCGTTTCTTTACTTCAGCGCTTTCTCCAGCTCCCGGATCACGATCTCAAGGGCCTGAATCCGGGCATATTTTTTATCCACAGACGGCAGGATGTGCCAGGGGGCGTACTCGGTGCTGGTCTTTTGAATCATCTCATTCACCGCCTCCTCATACTGATCCCACTTTTCCCGGTTTCTCCAGTCCTCATCGGTGATCTTCCACCGCTTCTCCGGGGTGTTCTCCCTGTCGTGAAAACGGGCCAGCTGGGTATCCTTGTCAATCTGCACCCAGAATTTTATGATCACCGCTCCCCAGTCATAGAGCTCCCGCTCAAACTCATTGATCTCATTGTACGCCCGCCTCCAGTCATTTTCCGAGCAGAAGCCTTCCAGCCGTTCCACCATGACCCGCCCATACCAGCTTCTGTCAAAAATGGCGATATGCCCCGTCTTTGGCAGTCTGGTCCAGAATCTCCACAGGTAATGTCTGGCCTTCTCCTTCGGCTCCGGGCTGGCGATGGGGTGCACCTCATAGCCTCTGGGATCCAGCGCTCCCGTCAGACGCTTGATGTTGCCGCCCTTTCCCGCCGCGTCCCAGCCCTCGTAGACGATAACCACCGGCACCCGCTTCCGGTAAAGCCGGTTGTGAAGCTCTCCCAGGCAGTTCTGCAGCCGCTTCAACTCCTCCTTATAAGTCTCCTCAGAAATAGAGCAGCTTAAATCCACCTCAGACAGCCGGGGCATCTTCACCAGGGGGAAGATGTTCTGGATCAGGGGCGCCGCCGTCCGGCAGTTCTGGAAGGCCACCTCCAGACCGCCGCAGAGGGCTTCCATGATCTGCAGCTGGGCCCATTTTCTCTCCTTCGCGTCCACCAGATACCAGGGCGCTCCGGCCGACGCCGTGTCTGTGAGACACCGGTCAAACAGTTCCTCGCAGGCTTCGTAATGTTCATTCTGATCCCGGTCCCACGGACTCACCCGCCATCTGGCATCCTTGTCCTCCATCAGGCGGTCCAGACGCTTTTTCTGCTCCTTTCGTGAAATGTGGAGAAACAGTTTCAGCACCAGATATCCGTTATCCACCAGCTGACGCTCAAACCGCCGGATGCTCTCCACCCGCCGGCCGTACTCCCTCTCATTCAGCCGCCCGTAAAAACGGTCCCGCACCGTCTCGTCCAGCCACCCGGAGTCCAGAAATTCAAATTTCCCCTCCTGGGGAATCCTCACCATATACCGGTAGAGAAACGGCCTGCGCCGCTCCTCCTCCCCCGGATCCGCCATAGCCGCCACCCGGAAAAATCTGGGATCAATGCTCCGGATCACCTTACCGATCAGGCTTCCCTTTCCCGCGGCTCCCCAGCCTTCCACCAGCACCAGCACCGGGAGCCGGTGTTCCTTCATCTGGAGCTGGTAAACCTCCAGCTTCTTCTCCGCCGCCTTCAGGCGCTCTTTTAACTCCTCCTCATCCGGCTTTTCCGCCGGTTTCCATTCTTTCAGCATATGGGACCTCCTCTCTGATGTCTTCTGTCTTTACTTTACTCCTTTTTCTCCTGCTTATCCACTTGCCAAATCCATTTTTTTCTGCTAAAATAGCCGGGTTCAAAACTAAACAGCGAAAAGACTTTGGTATTTAATTGGAAACGACACAGGTGCATGCTTGATTAACGAACAACACAGGTGTCTTTTTTGCGCCCATTTTTAAGAAAAGGAGGCACAATGTATGCCAAAGACTTTATTTCAAAACATTATTTTCACTCTGATGATGGCATTTCTCATGGTTTACGCCATGATCTGCTACAACATCTCCTTAAACATCGGCGGGATGACCACAGCGGTCTTTCTCATGGCCTTCCACGAAATGGTCATCATGTGGCCCGTCGCCTTCATCCTGGAGTTTTTCATTGTGGACAAGCTGGCCCACAAACTGGCTTTCCGCCTTGTGACGCCTGAGGACCGGCCCGTGTTTATCACTCTGGCCATCTCCCTCATGATCATCTGCATCATGTGTCCGGTGATGAGCTTCATCGCCACTCTCCTGTTTAAAAACGCCGGATCCCAGTTCATCGCCGTGTGGCTCCAGACTACGGTTTCCAACTTCCCCATGGCCTTCTTCTGGCAGATCTTCTACTGCGGCCCCTTTATCCGTCTGGTGTTCCGCACCATATTCCGGGAAAAAAACTGAATGTGTCAACAAAAAAAGTATCCTGACGGGTGATCAGGATACTTTTTTCTTTCGTCACTGTCCTCTTTCTCCCAGCGCATCCGCCAGCTTCGCAAACTGCTCCAGAGTCAGAGCTTCTCCCCGCACCGACGGGGACAGTCCCATCTTCTCAATGGCCTCCCCAATCTCCTCTTTGGAAAATGGCAGCTCCGCGGAATTGTTCAGGCTGTTCTGCAGCGTTTTCCTCCGCTGGTTGAAGGACGCCCGGATCAGAGCGAACATCAGCTTCTCATCTTTTACCTCCACCGGCTTCTTTCCGTGCCGGGTGAGGCGGATCACCGCAGAACCCACGCTGGGCCTGGGGATAAAGCAGTTGGGCGGCACGTTGGCCACGATATAGGGTTCGGCGTAATACTGGACCGCCAGAGACAGGGCGCCGTAGTTTTTCGTTCCCGGCCCCGCCTGCATCCGCTCCGCCACCTCTTTCTGCACCATCACCGTAATGTTGTCAATGGGCACCTGGCTTTCAAACAGCCCCATAATGATGGGTGTGGTGATGTAGTAGGGCAGATTGGCCACCACTTTGATGGGACGGCCCCCGTTGTACTGCTCTGCCAAGGCGGCCACGTCCACCTTTAAAATGTCCTCGTTGATCACCGTCACGTTATCGTAATCTTTCAGCGTTTCCTTCAGAATGGGAATCAGGTTGGAATCGATCTCCACCGCCATGACCCGTCCCGCATTTTCCGCCAGGTACTGGGTCATGGTCCCGATGCCCGGGCCGATCTCCAGCACCAGATCCTCCTTCGTCAGTCCCGCCGCCTGGATGATTTTTTCCAGCACATGGGTGTCCACCAGGAAGTTCTGGCCGAACCGCTTCTGGAACACAAAATCGTATTTCTGAATGATCTCAATGGTATTTTTCGCAATTCCCAAATTTGCCATAAATAAACTCTCCTACCGTTCTTCCAGCCGGTACAGGCGTCTGGCGTTCCGGCAGGTCTGTATTTCAATTTCCTCTCGCGTCACTCCCTTGATCTGTGCCAGAGCGTCCGCCACATAGAACAGATTCAGGGAAGAATTCCGTTTCCCCCGGTTGGGCACCGGCGCCAGATAGGGGCAGTCCGTCTCCAGCACGATCCGGTCCAGAGGAGCATAGGCAGCCACCTCCTTCAGCTTCTTCCCGTTGCTGAAAGTGAGAACGCCGCCAATGCCGATAAAAAATCCCATATTCAGGTACTCCCTGGCCATCTCCACACCGTAGGAAAAGCAGTGGATCACACCGCCGATTTCCTCCGCATGCTCCCCTTTCATCAGATCCAGAGTGTCTTTCGCCGCATCCCGGCTGTGAATGATCACCGGAAGCTTCACCTCTCTGGCCAGCTCAAGCTGGCGGGCAAACCATTTTTTCTGCACGTCCCGCTCCGGCTCATCCCAGTGGTAATCCAGGCCGATCTCACCCACGGCCACCACCTTCGGCCGGCCGCAGATCTCTTTCAGCCACTCCATATCCGCTTCCGTCAGCTCTCCCGTCTCATTGGGGTGCACGCCCGCCGCCCCGTAGAAATAGGAATACCACTCCGCCAGCGCCAGAGTTGTCTTCGTGCTCTCCAGGCTGGCTCCCACGTTCACCACCGTCTCAATGCCGGCTGCCGGCAGGCTTTCGATCAGCTCCTCCCGGTCCTGGTCAAAGGCCTCGTCGTCATAGTGAGCATGTGTATCAAAAATCATCGATGTTTCCTCCATTCTGTCAGATCACCATCTGCAGTCCCTTTAACACCAGCAAATGGGCCGGATAAAACCAGTACGCCCACAATCCCAGGCGCATTCCTCTCTGTCCATTGTACTTCTCCGTCAGGGGAATGGCAAGGAGACAGGGCAGATTTCCCGCCCCCAGAAGCGCCAGGGAAACCACCTCCCCCGTCAGCCGCTTTGCCGGATCTCCCCGGAATTCATAGACCACCGCCGCGTATACCACTCCCAGAAAGCCATAGTCTCCCTTCAGGGCCCAGGCCGCCAGGCCGCCGATCAGCACGATCAGGCACCTCGCCGCCGCGCCGCCGGGAACGGCGTCTCTGTCTCCCCCGCTTTTCCCTCTCCGCTCTTCTATCCGTTCCAGTCCCCAGACCGCTGCCAGGGCGATGGCCAGGGTGACAAATACATTCTGGGCCTCCGGATCAAACAGCCGCCCGGAGAGGATCAGATCAAAGGGCACCTCGGAGATCAGGGCAAAGGCGCAGAGCCTGCCCAGATACCGTTTCCGGCTGGAGGTGTGAAGAAAGCCCTGGACCAGCAGAAAGCCGTAGATGGGAAAAGCCAGCCGTCCCACCGCCCGCATCAGCCAGTAAAGCCAGTAAAGATCCGGATTCCCGGACGCCGCCGGCCAGACCAGGGCCACCGCCGTGTGGTCCACCGCCATGGAAATCATGGCAGTGACCTTGAGTTCTGTCCCTGTCAATCCAGGTATCCGTTTTCTGGAACGCCGCTCCACGTCTCTCCTCCTTCCGCCGCAAAGGAATGGCCCCGATCCCGTCGGAGCCATTTTTCTCTCTAGCAGCCCAAGATTTCAGCCACCGTCTCTTCCATATTCTCCGGCCCGCACTCCCTGGTGTGGCGGACAGGAGCCGTGCGGATCTCCTCCACCGCGGCGGGAACCGGCACTCCTGATACCCGGGACAGTTCATCCACAACGGCAAACTCGTCCATTCCCTCTCCCGTTCCGTTCACAGCTTTCAGCACGCTGCCCGCAAACTTAAAAGGACTGGCCGTGGACGCGATGAGCATTTTTCTCTCATCTCCCGTCTTTTCCTTATACTGACGGCTCACCGCGGCAGCCACTCCCGTGTGGGTATCCATCAGATAGCCGCAGGACTGGAACACCGAACGGATCACCGCGGCATTCTCCTCCTCACCCGCATATCCGCCCCAAAAATCGGACATAAACTTCCGCATATCTTCCGTAACCGTATATTTTCCGTCTGAGGAAAGTTCTCCCATCAGCTCTGCCGTCTTCTCCGCGTCGCAGCCGCAGCTTAAGTAAATCAGCCGCTCCAGGTTGCTGGAGATCAGAATATCCATGGACGGGGAGCTGGTGAGAATAAAGGGTCGTTTCCTGTCATAAGTGCCTGTGGAGAAGAAATCGTACAGCACCTTATTTTCATTGGAGGCGCAGATCAGCCGTCCGATGGGCACTCCCATCTGCTTCGCCAGATACGCCGCCAGAATATTGCCGAAATTTCCGGTGGGCACGGTCACGTTGATCACCTCGCCGTTCTCAATCTCCCCGTTCTCCACCAGCTTCGCGTAAGCGTACACATAGTAGACGATCTGAGGCACCAGACGGCCCACATTGATGGAATTGGCAGAGGACAGCTGAAATCCCTTCGCTGCCAGCCGTTTTTCAAATTCCCGGTCCCCGAAGATCTTCTTCACTCCCGTCTGGGCGTCGTCAAAATTGCCGTGAATGGCCACAACCGCCGTATTATCCCCCTTCTGGGTCACCATCTGCAGCTCCTGCACCCGGCTCACCCCGCCCTTGGGATAAAATACGATGATCCTGGTCCCCGGCACATCGGCGAAACCAGCCATGGCTGCCTTTCCCGTGTCCCCGGAGGTAGCCGCCAGAATCACGATCTCATTGGTCACCCCGTTCTTTTTCGCCGCAGTGGTCATGAGATGGGGAAGGATGGACAGAGCCATGTCCTTAAACGCAATGGTGCTGCCATGATACAGTTCCAGATAGTAATCTCCCTCCGCTTTGGACAAAACGGCGATCTCCGGGCAGTCGAATTTCTCATCGTAAGCCCCGGCAATACAGGCCTTCAGCTCCTCTTCCGTAAAATCCGTGAGAAACAGCTTCATCACCTCGTAAGCCGTCTCCTGATAGGTCATTTTCGCCAGTTTTTCTATGGAAACATCCAGCTTCGGAATCCGGTCCGGCATAAATAATCCCCCGTCGCAGGCCAGACCTTTTAAGATCGCCTGGGACGCGGTCAGCCCTTTTTCTCCGCCTCTGGTACTCTGGTAAGTAATATTCATGGCACTCCACATCCTTCCTTAAATTTGTCCCAATTCTAACATACTTTTCCTTGGCGTACAAGAATTTTTGCAGTAGAATCTGGTGAGAAGGAGGCAGACTACCTATGATTTATACCAATATCCGGCCGGCGACCTTCCTGGAACGGCCCAACCGCTTCACCGCCCGGGTCTTAGCAGACGGCCGGACGGTTACCTGTCACGTAAAAAACACCGGCCGCTGCCGGGAGCTTCTCATCCCCGGAGCCGACGTGCTCATCCAGTTCCACCCGGACGCCAAAGCCGCCGGGCGCAAGACGGAATTTTCCCTGATCGCCGTCTGGAAAAACGGCCGCCTGGTGAACATGGACTCCCAGACTCCCAACCAGGCGGCCTGGGAATGGCTCTCCTCCGCGCCGGAGCTCACCGGCCTGCGGCGGGAAGTCACCTTCGGCAATTCCCGTTTTGATCTGGCCTTTGAACATCAGGGACATTCCGGCTTTCTGGAGGTCAAGGGTGTCACCCTGGAAGAGAACGGCGTGGCCCGCTTTCCCGACGCCCCCACACTCCGGGGCGTCAAGCACATCCGGGAACTGACCGAAATCGCCGGACAGGGTATGGAGGCCGCCGTCCTCTTTGTGATTCAGATGAAAGGCGTCACCCGTTTTGAGCCCAACATGGCCACCCAGCCGGAATTCGGCCTGGCCCTGCGGGACGCCGCCCGCGCCGGCGTAAAAATCATGGCCCGGGACTGCCTGGTCTCCTGCCGGGCCGGCGAATCCGAGGCCGCATCCGTTCCCGACAGCGGCGGTTCTCCCGGCCCTGACATCAGCTCTCCCGCCAGCCTCATTCTCTCCATGTCCATTGACGCCCCAGTCCCGGTTATCCTCCCATAGCCGGGACCGCCGTCATTTTCCCCGCCCCGTCCGCATATTCTAAAAGTGACACAGTAATTCTGCGGGGAATATCCATGGTCATTCCATTGAGCAATATAGAACCGGGGATAAAAGCAGAGGTCGTCTGGATCGCCAGCCCGCCTCCCATGGCCGCCCGCCTGGACGGCCTGGGCTTCTCCCCCCGGGAGATCGTCTCCTGCGTCCTGAAAAAGGGCCGCAGGGGAATGAGGGCCTATCTGGTGCGGGGCGCCGTCATTGCCCTGCGCCGCGACAACGCCCGGGAAATCTTCGTCCGGCCTCTGCCGGAGGAAGATCCCGCCCAGCCTGATTCTTTTCACCCGTAAGGTTTCCGCCCGGCCACATTTTTCCCATCTTTCGGGTTTTCTGCAGCCGCCGGTTTTCCCGGCGCCTGCATTCCGGCTCCCGCATTCCGGCTCCCCGGGAGGGCGCCGGAATCTTCCGGGCTGTCTTCGCCGGATTTTTCTCAGCTCAGACTCCCGTCCTCTCCCGGCGTCAGCGTCACTGCTGTCTCCGCCATCGCCCCCTCCTCATAGAAATAGTAAACCTTCTCCCGGATAATCTGCAGCCCGGTCACCATCTTCCCCTCGTGTCCCATGTAATACCATTTTCCCTTGTAAGAATACCACTCATTTTCAATGGCATGCCCGGCCCCGTCAAACCAGTACCAGTATCCATCGATAAACTCCCAGTCGTTCCTGGTATACAAGCCGTCGCTCCGCCTGTGGAGCCATCCGGTCCCATCAAACTGCCACCCGCCCGCCGGCCATGTTTCCATAAATGCCTGAGGCGTTTTGTACTCCTTTTTCAGCGTCTTCGGCGTAGATCCCCAGTCTGGAAGCTGGAGATGGGGCTTATCCACAATGGACTTCCAGTCCCCACCCCACTCCAGGCCAAACTCTTTTCCAATCTCTCCCACCTTGCGGAAGAACCCGTCTCCATCCTCATAGGAACCTTTCCCGTCATTCCGGTAAAAATCAAAGGCAACTCCCCACTGATGCATGGAAGAGTAGGAGGTTCCCTTTGCGTTGGTTACAATCTGCCCCGGTTTTGTCCGCCCCTGGGCATACAGTTCATTTTGCTCCTCCACCGTCCGCAGACATTCCCCAATTCCAATGGGAAATCCCCGTTCCCGGCACGTCTCCCGCACCTGTTTTAACTTCTCCTGCAGTACCGGGTGGAGCTGGCTGATATCTCTCATATGCGAATCCCCTGTTTTTTTATTCATTTTAATATATGAGACACACAGCAGATTTGTCCCGCGCATATCTAAACGGTAAGGCGATAAAACATCTGGAGTGATCCCATGGACGAAAAACGGAAGGTCGTCGCCCTCGCGGGAAATCCCAACGTGGGAAAAAGCACTATTTTTAACGGACTGACCGGTTTAAGGCAGCACACCGGCAACTGGGCGGGCGTCACCGTCACCGCGGCTGCCGGCATCCTGGAAACCGAGGGAGAAAGCTACCTCATCGTGGACCTGCCCGGCATCTATTCCCTGGACGTCCAGTCCGGCGAAGAAGAGATCGCCAGGGATTTTCTCTGCTCCGGCCTGGCCCAGACCACCATTGTGATCTGTGACGCCACCTGCCTGGAAAGAGGACTGTATCTGTTAAAACAGATCCTCAGCCTGGACCACGTGAAGGATACGGGAATGCCGGTGATTCTCTGCGTCAATCTGTGGGATGAAGCCAGACGGAAAGGCATTGACATCGACATCTCCCTGCTTCAGGATGTGCTGCAGATCCCGGTGATTCCCATCTGCGCCCGCTCCCGCAAAGACTTAAACGCGCTGAAGCAGGCGATCCGCAGCACAGATGGGGAAAGGTTTTCCTACGACTGCCTGGATTTTTCCCCGAAGCAGCTGGCGGGGGAAGCCGTAACTTACTCTGAGCGCAGCTGCCGGAAACAGGAAGAATTTTTAGACCGGCTCACCACCGGCCCCGTCACCGGCATCCTCATTATGCTTCTCCTCCTTCTGGGCATCTTCTGGATCTCCATGGCGGGGGCCAACTACCCATCCGCCCTGCTCTGGAACCTGCTGTTTGCCGGGGAAGAAAAGCTGGCTGCCCTTCTCACTTTCCTGGGCGCCTCTCCCGCGTCAGTGAACTGCCTGGTATACGGAGTTTACCGGGTTCTCGCCTGGGTCGTATCCGTCATGCTCCCGCCCATGGCCATTTTCTTTCCTCTTTTTACCCTGCTGGAAGATCTGGGATACCTGCCCCGGGCCGCCTTCAATATGGATCGGGCATTTCAAAAATGCAGAGCCTGCGGAAAACAGTGTCTGACCATGGCCATGGGTCTGGGCTGCAACGCCGCCGGCGTCATCGGCTGCCGGATCATTGACTCCCCCAGAGAGCGGCTGCTGGCCATTCTCACCAACGCTTTTGTCCCCTGCAACGGCCGCCTGCCCACCCTGTTTACCATGATCTCCCTGTTTTTTCTCCTGGCCAGAAGTACATTTTCCGGGGCTGACTCCTGCCTGGCTGCCTCCGAATCCTCCCTGGCCGCTGATTCCGGCCTGGCAGCCGGTTCCTCCCTGACCGCTGTTAGCTCCTCCCTGGCCGCCGCCCTCATGCTCACCGGGGCCCTGGTCGCCGGAGTTCTCATGACTCTGGCGGTCTCCTGGCTTTTGTCCCACACCCTGCTGCGGGGAATCCCCTCCGCCTTCACCCTGGAGCTGCCGCCCTACCGCCGCCCTCAGATCGGCAAAATTCTGGTGCGTTCCGTGCTGGACCGGACCCTGTTTGTCCTGGGCCGGGCCGCCGCAGTGGCCGCCCCCGCCGGGCTCATCATCTGGATCCTGGCAAACATCTCTTTTGCCGGGCCGGCTGCCGGATGGTTCTGCGCCGCAGGTCCCGGATCCCCCAGCCTGCTGGAAATTTTCACCGGCTTTCTGGATCCTCTGGGCCGCCTTATGGGGCTGGACGGCGTCATTCTGGCGGCGTTTATCCTGGGATTTCCCGCCAACGAGATCGTCCTTCCCATTATACTCATGGCCTATCTGCAGACCGGCAGTCTGGTGCAGATGGAAGAACTGTCCGCCCTGTCTGCCCTGCTCTCTGCCCACGGGTGGACGGCAGCCACCCCCATATGCCTGATGATCTTCTGTCTGTTTCACTGGCCCTGCTCCACTACCTGCCTGACCATTCACAAGGAGACCGGAAGCCTAAAATGGACCGCCGCTGCCATAATCCTCCCCACAGCCGCAGGAGTCATTCTGTGCATCACGGCAAACATGCTGTTTCACCTGTTCGCAGCCGTTTTCTGACACCTCCACAGTCACCTTTTAGTAACTACTTTACAGCCTCCGCTTTTTTCAATAAAATAAAAGCAGTTCCATTTGCCGCCGCAGGACGTTTCCTTCCGGCGGCGCACAGTTTATAAAAGCAAATCACAGGAGGTACGCCATGACAGGTGAAGAACGTCTGAGACATCACGCAGAAACTGCATATCCATACCGTATTTTCCAGGCCGGCAGCCGGGTCCGCTGCATTATCGGCCTGGGACACAGCAACTCCATTGCCATCGAGGGAGACACCTCCCTGATCCTCATCGACTGCCTGGATTCTGACAAACGAGCAGAACGGCTGAAAAAACTTCTGGCTGAGCAGACCGGCAAGCCGGTAAAAACCATTATTTACACCCACGGACATCCCGATCACAGAGGCGGTTCCGGAGCTTTTCGGGATACGGTGGAGGAGATTATTATGAGCTCTCCCAGAAAACCGGTTCTGAAATACTACGACCGCTTAAACGATATCCTGAATAAGCGCACCGCCCGCCAGTTCGGCTACGGCCTCACCGACGAGGAGTGCATCACCCAGGGCATCGGAATCCGGGAGGGCCATGCGGTGGGCGACGGCGTTTACAATTTTCTCCCGCCCACCACATATTTCACCAAGGACGAGGAAGAGCTGGTCATCGACGGCGTCCGCTTAAAACTGGTTTCCGCCGTGGGCGAGACCGACGATCAGCTCTTTGTCTGGCTTCCCGAGGAAGAGATCCTCTGCTGCGGAGACAATTACTACGCCTGCTGGCCCAACCTCTACGCCATTCGTGGCAGCCAGTACAGAGACATCGCCGCCTGGATCGATTCTCTCACCGCCATTATGTCCTACCGCCCGAAAATCCTGCTTCCCGGCCACACCCTTCCCGTCTGCGGTGAAGAAGAGATCCAGACTACCCTGGGGAACTTCCGGGATGCCATCCAGTCCATTCTCTTCCAGACACTGGACTGCATGAACCAGGGAATGGACATGCTGGAGACGGTGGAACACGTAAAACTTCCCGAAAAATACCGGGATCTCCCCTATCTCCAGGAATTTTACGGCACCATCAGCTGGACAGTAAAAGGTATCTACGCCGGCTATGTAGGCTGGTTTGACGGCAACCCCGTCCACTTGGATCCCGTTCCTGAATCAGAATTCAGCCGGGAAATCCTGGGACTCATCGGCGACGCTTCCGCCGTCAAAGCCCGCATTCGGGAGCTGTACCGCGCCGGAAACTATCAGATGGGTCTGGAGCTGTGTGAGCTGCTGGAAAAAGACGGCCACGACGTAAAAGAGCTGAAAAAAGAGGGTCTGACTTCCATAGCCAAAACCGTCACCAGCGCCAACGCCCGCCACTACTACCTGGCCTGCGCAAAAGAACTGGAATAATCGGGCGGATTACCCATAACTCAGGCGGAGAAGTATTTCTCCGCCTGAATTTATTCTCACAATACATCATCCATTTTCTGATAATATCTGTTTACAGACATTATATTTTCTGCTATACTGTATTTAACCACCTCTTACAGACCCCTGAAAAGTCTCATTTCTATATGTTCCATTCACATTTTCTGTCCGAATCCCGGCCATCCGCAAACGATAAGGAGGGATTTCATCATTTCAAACTCAAAAATTTCCCGAATTTCACAAAACAGTGATCACAAGGTCCTCTACGACGCTGTGTGCCGGCGTCTCCTCTCAGAGAAAGTTATACTGGCCTGGATCCTGAAACACTGCCTGGAAGAATTCCGGAACTATACGATAGAAGAAATTGCCTGGAAATACATCGACAATCATCTTCAGATCTCCGCTGTGCCGGTCCATCCTCCCATATTTCAGCAGGAATCGTCTCCGCTGATCTGGGGAATCGCCGGTGAAGATGTGACTCCCGCAGAAGGGCGGGTGGCTTACGATATTCGCTTCAAAGCGTCTGTCCCCATCTCCGGCCGTCCGGCGCAGTTTATCATCAACGTGGAGGCGCAGAACGATTTCTATCCCGGCTATCCTCTGATCAAGAGAGGAATCTACTACTGCGGCCGAATGATTTCTTCCCAGTACGGAAGAGAATTCGTCCGCTCCCACTACGAAAATATTAAAAAGGTCTACAGTATCTGGATCTGCACGAATCCACCTAAAAAGAGACGGAATTCCATCACCCGCTACTGCATTGCCGAAGAGAATCTGGTGGGAATGGCCCAGGAAAATCCCAGGAACTACAATCTTATGACTGCCGTCATAATCTGTCTGGGGCGGCCCTTCAGCCGTCAAACTTCCGACGTGCTGAAGCTGCTAAACGTCCTGCTCGCCGAAAACATACCGCCGGAAGAAAAATACCATATATTGTCATCGGAATTTTCCATTGAAATAACATCACAGTTAAAAAAGGAGGTATCGCTTATGTGTAATCTTAGTGAAGGAATTGAGAGGAAAGGGATTCGGAAGGGGATGAAGAGGGGGATGCGAAAAGGAATGCGAAGAGGAATGCAGTTGGGCGAAATCCGGGGCGTTATCAGCGTCTACCGTGACCTCCACCTTCCAGAACAGAAAATTCTTCAAAACCTTGAGGAAAAATTTCACCTGACTCCCGAGGAAGCCAGGCAGTATCTTAATCAATACAAAACCCAGCGTCACAATTATTCACCGAAAGCCGAATAGACGTATGTACACCCAACTTCTGCTAAAAAGTCAAAAAAACAGCCGGATATGAAGCGATCTTCCCGATCACTCCATACCCGGCTGCCGTCAAAGCTCCGGTTGATTAGTTGTGCTTCACATTGTCATCATGATTCTCACATTTCTCAGAACCATAGTATGTGATCACACCCTTATCATTGGTGCAGTAGTAATTGCCATCCCGGTCTTTCAAATTGTGGCGCTTCTTCTGGATGCTTCC
>NBJMR02800__coassemble_1475_pt1 | contig 37214 bp, 29 predicted proteins | sample NBJMR02800__metabat2_low_PE_040 | metagenome-assembled genome bin NBJMR02800 | reverse complement strand
GTGGGGGGCTCGGATGAGGTAAAACGATTCCTGGCAAATCTGGGATTTGTGGACGGAAGCACAGTGACTGTGATCTCTGAGATCCACGGTGACCTGATTGTGAACGTCAAGGATTCCAGAGTGGCGATCAACAGGGAGATGGCTAGCCGTATCATGGTCTAGCCTGACAGGCGGTAACAGCAGCCTGTGAAAAGAAAGGAGCAAATGAGTTATGCAGAAGGCATTGCGCGACGTAGCTGTTGGAAAGACAGTAACGGTGACAAAACTGACTGGCGAAGGAGCGTTCAAGCGCCGCATCATGGACATGGGAATCACCAAAGGCAGTGAGATCTATGTGAGAAAAGTAGCGCCTCTCGGAGATCCGGTGGAGATCACCATCCGGGGATATGAGCTGTCGCTGAGAAAAGCAGATGCGGAAAGCATCCTGGTGGAAGAAAAGTAAGTTTTGACAAAGGGAGGAAAGCTCTATGGCAATCAGAATTGCTTTGGTCGGAAATCCCAACTGCGGAAAGACGACCATGTTCAATGCTCTGACGGGAGCAAATCAGTACGTGGGCAACTGGCCCGGCGTTACTGTCGAGAAAAAGGAAGGAAAGTTAAAGGATTCAAAGGGAGAGGAGATCATTATCACTGATCTTCCCGGTATCTACTCCCTGTCCCCCTATACACTGGAGGAAGTGGTCAGCCGGGATTACCTGCTGAAGGATAAGCCGGACGCAGTGATCAACCTGGTGGACGCTACCAACATTGAGAGAAACCTGTATCTGACCACCCAGGTTCTGGAAGTGGGAATTCCCGTGGTGATCGCCCTGAACATGAGCGACCTGTTAAAGAAATCCGGGGACAAGATTGATGCGAAGAAGCTGGGAGCGGCACTGGGCTGCGAGATCGTGGAGACCTCCGCCCTCAAGAGGACCGGCCTGAAAGAGGTTGTGGAGAAGGCGGTAAAGCTGGCCAAGGCGAACAGAGCCCAGGTTCCAGACAAGATCTTTGCCGACGACGTGGAGGCGGCTGTGGACGAGATCGAGGGATGTCTTCCCGACAGCGTGCCGGAGGTGCAGAAGAGATGGTTCGCCGTCAAGCTTCTGGAGAAGGATGAGAAAGTAAATGTCCAGCTGGCTCTGCCTGCCAGTGCGAGGAGCACGGTGGACGCCGTGGTCAAGAGAGTGGAAACTGCCCACGACGATGACACAGAGAGCATTATCACCAACGAGAGATACGTATACATAACCAAGCTGATCAAGAACACGGTGAAGAAGGCGGGCAGAAAGATGTCCACTTCCGACAAGATCGACCAGATCGTCACCAACCGGATCCTGGGACTTCCCATCTTCGCTCTGGTGATGTGGCTGGTGTATTATGTGTCTGTGTCCACCGTGGGTACTATGGGTACAGACTGGGCCAATGACACCTTTGTGGGTGGAATTCAGGAGGCTGTGACAGCTGCCCTGGCCGGCGCAGGCGCCGGGGATCTGGTGACCAGCCTGATCGTAGACGGCATCATCGGCGGCCTGGGAGCTGTGTTCGGTTTCCTGCCCCAGATGGCGATCCTGTTCATCTTCCTGTCCATCCTGGAAGACTGCGGATATATGGTTCGTATCGCCTTCGTTATGGACCGGGTGTTCCGTCACTTCGGACTGTCCGGCAAATCCTTTATCCCGCTGCTCATTTCCTCCGGCTGTGGAATCCCCGGAATTATGGCTTCCAGAACCATTGAAAATGACAACGACAGACGGCTGACCATTATGACAGCCACCTTTGTTCCCTGCGGCGCGAAGCTCCCGGTTATCGCTCTCATGGGCGGACTGATCACCGGATGGGCTACGGGAGATTACTCCGACGCCGGATCCTGGGCTTTCATCATGTATGTGATCGGCGTTGCGGCCGTTCTGGTCTCCGCCATCATGTTGAAGAAGACGAAGCCCTTCTCCGGAGAGGCGGCGCCCTTCGTCATGGAGCTTCCGGCTTACCACATTCCCTCCATCCGCACCGTGGCCATCCACGTGTGGGAGAGACTGTTCAGCTTTATCAAGAAGGCAGGTACCATCCTGTTCCTGGCCTGCGTGGTAATGTGGGTTCTGTCCACCTTTGGATTTACTGCTGACGGTTTCGGCATGGTGGAGGACAGCGCAGACAGCCTGATGGGCGTCGTAGGCGGATTCATCGCTCCCCTGTTCCATCCCCTGGGCTGGGGCGTGGGCGAGTACGGATTTGCCCCGGTGTCAGCTTCCATCTCCGGTTTCAGCGCGAAGGAGAACATTGTTACCACCATCGGCATCCTGGCTGGTGTGGCTGAGGAGGCCTCTGAGGATGCTCCCACCGTTGCGGCGGCCATCCGCGCATGGTTCCCCAACACGGCAGCAGCAGTATCCTTCCTGGTGTTCAACATGTTAAACTCCCCCTGCCTGGCGGCAATCGCCACCATGGCGCAGCAGATGCAGTCCAGAAAGTGGTTCTGGTTTGCCATCCTGTTCCAGAACATCTTTGCTTACCTGGTGAGCCTGATGATTTACCAGCTGGGCACGGTGCTCATGGGCGGAGCCTTCGGTGTGGGCACTGCAGTGGCCATCATCGTACTCATTGGAATGCTCTATATGCTGTTCCGTCCGGATCCTTATAAGAACGTGAAGGTGGCGGCAAAGAGATCTGTGGCTGTGTAAAACCAGTCTCCATCATTCATAAAGAATTCTTTTTAAAGAGAAAAGCCGCGTCGGTACGGCTTTTCTCTTATTTTCTCTATTTTTATTTTTTATCCACTTCGAACAAATACTTCTCGTAGGCGTTGATGACCGTGGTGTCGTGGTAGCGGAGCACACGCTTTGCCGTGGGATTGTAGGAGAGATGGACGTGGCCGTGGACGAAAAAAGCGGGCCGGTAGGCTTCCACGAGAGTGAGGAAACCCTTAAATCCCATATGGGGCAGGTCCTCTCCGTCACCCAGTTTATAGGCGGGGGCATGGGTGACCAGCACATCAAAGCCCCTGTGGATCTTTAACTGGAACCAGAGGCGGATGATCCGCAGGTTCATTTCCAGCTGGGTGTACTGATGAGGTCCCGGCTTATAGCGCATGGATCCTCCCAGCCCCAGAAAGCGGACACCCTCATACTCATAGATCCGGTCTTCAATGGAGATGCACCCCTCCGGCGGCGTTTTCTCATAGCTGCCATCGTGGTTTCCGTGGACGTAGAGGATGGGGCCGGAAAAGAAAGTGGCCAAAAAGGACAGATAGTGGGGATCCAGATCTCCGCAGGAGAGGATCACGTCCACATCTTTCAACCGTTCCGGATTATAGTAGTCCCACAGGGCTTTGGACTCCACGTCTGCAAGGGCCAGGATTTTCATACTGTACCGTCCTTTCCCAGGAAAAAGCCCTGCGTTTCCATCATCTGGGCGGCCTCTTCGTTCAGTTCCTCCGGTTTCGGAATATGCCCCACCACGTTGGAGGCCAGCCAGTCCATGCGGACGATCTGGGCGGGAGTCAGGGAGATTCCCCCTGGAGTTTTGACCGTTCCCTCCTGATCCCGCACATCCCCGGAGAAAATCTGGAAATTATCGCTGACGATCTGGCTTTTTACCAGCTCCATCAGCTGAAGGGATCTGGCCGGTATGGTTTTGGAGGTGATCACGTCGATGACGCCGGAGGAGATTCCCCACCAGTAGTTGATGGAATCCCCCGAGAATTCGTAGGCGGACCGGCTCCAGTTGCCGTTTAAGATGGTCTGGAGAATCCGATGGTAAAACTTTCCCCAGTGCCAGATGGAGGAGGCCAGACTGACGCCTCCCTGTTCCCCCGGCCGGTACAGGCCGTAAGGGCGGGGGGAGGAGGAGGGGGCCAGCATTTCGGGGCCGGAAATCAGGGAAACTCCCTGGCGGAGGAGACGGCTCTCACATCTGCTGTCTTTCAGGGAGAACCAGTCCAGAATCACTTTCGCCTCCGGACAGACCATCTGGACCCCCAGGGCAAAGGCGTTGATGGCTGCGGCCGTTCCGAAAATGGGAAAATCGGCGATATATCCGATGCGTCCGTCCCGGGAGAGGATGCCTGCCAGCATTCCCACCAGAAATTTGGCTTCATACAGGCGGCCGTAGTAAGTCCGAAGGTGGCCGCTGTAGGTGTTGAGAGAGCAGTTTAAAATTTTGATGCCGGGATAACGGATGCAGGCCCGGATGCTGGAGTCCAGAAACCGGGGAGAGGTGGTGAAAATCACCTGACAGCCATCGGAAACGGCCTGCTCAATCACTTCCATGCAGTTTTTCCCGGGGGCTGCTCCGTCGTATACGGCGGTGGTGATGGTTCCGGCCATACAGTCCTCCAGATAGAGCCGTCCTAAGTCGTGGGCATAGGTCCAGCCGGAGCTGTGGATGGTGCCGTGATGGATGAATCCCACCTTCAGCTTTGGCCTGGCGGCGGGAATGAGCCTTTGAATCAGGGCGGCAGTATTGTTTTTTTTCTCTTCCGGGTGGGTGACCAGGCGGACGGTTCCGCCGGAGGACAGGGATTCCAGATCCGGCCAGAGCAGAGTGATTTCCCGGCGGAGCTGGTCCATGGACTTGTCCAGCATTCCCTCCCAGCCGTAGACATTCAGGTACAGCAGGAAGCAGTCGCCGGGGGTGGAAGAGAGCTTCTCCCCGCCCTTTTCCCGGAAAATTTCAGAAAAGCGAAGGAAGGCGGAGGAAAAACGGCTCTTGTCCTCATCGGACCAGGGAGTGGAGGAATCCTTTCCCAGCAGCTTCAGAAGTCGGGGAAAGCTTCCCTCTCTGGAAAAATAGATGGTGTTGATGCCGCCGGATACCCGGTAAAAGTCCATGTACTCATAATAGATCTTCACCGCCGGCTGGTCAGAAGGGGCGGGGATGATCCTGGTGACGTAGCCGGAGACGGAGACCGCCCCGGAGTACTTCAGCACGCTGACCCGCTTGTTTCCTTCTATAATATAGTAGCAGTTCATGAATTCGCAGGCGATCACCGGCTCCCGGATGCCCTCGGAGATGTGGGAGAGATAGAGGGAGGACCATTTGTCCGCGAATTCGGAAGTTTCCGGGAGCAGGGGCATGAAATTGTCTGCAAAAGCCCTGGTCCTTCCGGCGGTTTTGGTTCCCACCACCCGGGAGAGGGGGATTTCCACCAGTCCCAGGTCATTCTCACCTGTGGTCTCCGTCATGGGCAGGATCTCGTCCAAAACCTGGAGATAGGGATTCCGCCCTGCCTCCAGATCCTGGCGGTAAGCTTTCTGGGCCAGCTTCCTGGCTTTGGAATATTCTGGTACAGCCATGTCAGTCTCTCCTTTCTGCAGGTTCCTCCTGCTGTCTGTTCAGGCGGGGCAGCGTCCGGTTCTGTTCCCTCCACCGGTTGGGGGAAATACCGAAAATGGTCTTATAGGCTCTGGAAAAATGGAGCTGGTTGGGATAGCCGCACATTTTTCCGATTTCACTGATGTTCATATCCGAGAATTTCAGAAGCTCTGCCGCCCGGTTCATACGGTAGTACATGAGGAAATGCTGCAGGGTCTGGTTGGTCCCTTCCCGGAACAGCTTTCCCAGATAGTTGCGGTTCAGGTTGCAGAAAGCGGCCACATCTTCCACGGTGATGGGGCGGCTGTAGTTCTGTTCGATAAAAGAGATGGCTTCTTTTATATAGAAATCTTTCATCTTTCCCGCGGGAGTGGTCTTCGCCTGGGCGGAGTAGCGGATCAGACAGTCGAAAAACAGGTACAGATGTCCGATCTGGAAAATGGGGGACTGGCCCGTATTGTCGATGATGGTCATGAGCTCGTCCCGGATGAGAGGCGCGTACTCTCTCTTTTTTAAACGATATACCGGATTGTCGTAGCTTAAACCGGCCATTTCCAGAAACTCCAGGGCCTTCACCCCGTCAAATTCCACCCAGGCGTACTCCCAGGGCAGATTTTCGTCGGCGTAGTAAGTGTTGACCTGGTCGGGGCAGATGAGAAAGCCCTGACAGGCTTCCAGCCGGTGCAGGTGGGTGGTGCCGGAGGAATCGTTGGAGCTTAGATAGCCCTTTCCCGAAAAAATAAAATGAAACAGGTAGTGGTTTCTCTTGGCCGGCCCGTAGGAGTGAAGGGGAGCGCACCGTTCCCAGCCGTACTGAAAAATCGTTAGATCAATATTCTTATCGTTCTGAAAAACTCCAAATTTAAAATTCTTTTCCATAGTCCCTCCTATATACCAAAATGATAGCACATTATACGAAAATTGTATATAACTTACATTTTGGTATATGGATATTCTTCTTGTTCATATCACTTGAACTGGTGAATTGTTATAATCTTCTTACAAACTAATTTTAGTTTCTGTAACAAATTCACAAAAAGGAGGGAAAGATGTGAAGAAACTGAAACGATTGGTTCCGCTGTCCATCGCCTGCGCGGCGGCAGTCATGCTGGTGGGGTGCGGATCCGGGTCATCCGATGGGAAGACCCACCTCACATTCCAGATCTGGGATGTGGCTCAGCGTGACGGCATGCAGGCGATCTGTGATGCCTACACGGCGCAGCATCCGGATGTGGAGATTGAAGTGCAGGTGACCAGCTGGAGTGAGTACTGGACAAAGCTGGAAGCTGCCGCCATCTCCAACCAGATGCCGGACATTTTCTGGATGCACACCAACGAGATCTTGAAGTACGCCGACTACGGAAAGATCGCAGACCTGACGGATCTGTACGATGAGACGGATCCGGACTACTTTAAGGATCATTTCTCAGAAGTTTCCTTAAAGAACATTCAGGGAAGCGACGGCCGGTATTACGGAGTGCCCAAAGACAAGGACACGGTGGGACTGGTGTACAACAAGGAGATGTTCGACGCGGCAGGAGTAGCCTATCCAGACGAGACCTGGACCTGGGATGACCTCTGTGAGGCTTCCCAGAAGATCTATGACGCCACCGGAAAATACGGCTATATGGCCTACGGAGACGACCAGCTGGGATACTGGAATTTTGTGTATCAGAAGGGCGGCTACATACTGGCGGAGGACGGAGTAACCGGAGGCTTTGACAATCAGGCCACCCGAGATGCCATGAAGTTCTACATTGACCTGCAGAAGGAAGACTGGTGTCCCGATCAGAACTATTTTGCGGAGACTTCTCCGGGAACGGCATTCTTCTCCGAGCAGGGAGCCATGTTCCTGGAAGGAAACTGGAACATTCTGTCGGAGATGCAGAATTACCCGGATATGCAGGGAAAATGGGATGTGGCAGTGCTGCCAAAATGTCCCGATCCGGTGAGCGGAGACGGGCGCGCCACCATTTCCAACGGCCTGTGCTACGCCACTTCTCCGGAAAACAAGCATCTGGATATCGTGAAGGACGTTCTCCGCTTCTTCGGTTCGGAAGAAGGGCAGAGAATTCAGGGAGAGTCCGGCGCGGCCATTCCGGCCTATGAGGGACTGGAGCAGACCTGGATCGACGTGTTCGATCAGTTTGACTACCGGCTGAACGTGGAGTGCTTTGTGGATATGTTCGACTACAGCGTACAGTCGGTAAACAACAAATACCGCTCCGTATGGAAACCGGAGGTGACAGAGATTCTGCTGAATATTTACTCCGGAGATATAAGCTTTGAGGACGGCATGGACGCCATGCAGAACGCCCTGAAGGAAGCTGCGGAGGACGACTAAAGGAGGGGGATTATGGCAAATGTGACTGGAAAGGCCAGCAGACACGCAAAATCGGAGAGCAAGTGGGCTTACATTATGGTAGCACCTACGGTGATCGGCCTGCTGGTACTAAATATTTATCCGTTTCTGGAAACCATTGTGATGAGCTTTTCCAAGACGCGGCCCTTCGGACTGTTTGAGCTTCAGGGGATTGAAAACTATGTGGAGATGTTCACCAGCGCGGAATTCTGGAGAGCGAATCTGAACACCCTGTATTTTTGCATCCTGACCGTGCCTCTGGGACTGTTTCTGTCTCTGGTAGTGGCGGTGATGCTGAACGCGAAGATCAAGGGAAGAACCTTCTTCCGGGCGGTCTTCTTCCTTCCCATGGTGGTGGCTCCTGCGGCGGTGGCCATGGTGTGGAAGTGGATGTTCAACACGGAGTACGGCATTATCAACAGCCTGCTTCATGCGCGAATCAGCTGGATCACCGATCCCAATGTGGTCATGGTGACCTGCGCTATCGTGGCAATCTGGTCGGCTATCGGCTATGACGCAGTGCTTCTGCTGTCCGGACTTCAGAATATTTCAAAATCCTATTATGAGGCGGCCAGCCTGGACGGAGCTACGAAGCTGCAGCAGTTCTTCCATATTACGCTGCCCATGGTTTCGCCCACCCTGTTTGTGGTTATGATCATGAGACTGATGTCTTCCATCAAGGTTTATGATCTGATCTACATGCTGGTGGAGGAGTCCAACCCGGCTCTGACCAAAGCTCAGTCCCTGATGTACCTGTTCTACCGGGAGTCCTTTGTCACCGGCAACCGGGGCCTGGGCTCCGCGGTGGTAATCTGGACGGTGGCAGTGATCGGCCTGGTGACGGTGGTGCAGTTCTGGGGACAGAAGAAATGGGTGAACTACGAGGTATAAGGAGGGAAGCATATGAATTCATCGTTAGAGAGATCCAGACGGATCAGAACCATTGGAATCTATGCCTTTTTCATCATAGGCTGTGTGATCATGATCTTCCCCTTTGTGTGGATGTTTCTCACCAGCTTCAAGACGGTGGAAGAGAGCATGCGGATTCCGCCGGACATTCTGCCGGAGACCTGGAAGCTGAGCAACTTCAAGGATGCCATGGCGTCTCTGCCGTTTCTGGCCCTTTACAAAAATACAGCCCTGATGGTGTTCTGGCGAGTGGTCTGCGCAGTAGTATTTTCTTCCATGGCAGGATATGCCTTTGCAAAGCTGAAATTTAAGGGCAAAAACCTGCTGTTTTCCCTGGTACTGGTTCAGATGATGCTTCCGTCCCAGATCTTCATCACGCCCCAGTATCAGATGCTGGCGAAATTTGGCCTGACCAACTCCATTTTCGCCCTGGTATTTCCCGGTATCGTCAGCGCTTTCGGAACCTTTTTCTTAAGACAGGCGTACATGGGAATCCCGGATGAGATCGCGGAGGCGGCTTATCTGGACGGCTGCAATCAGTGGCAGACCTTTGTGAAGGTGATGGCGCCGCTGACGAAGGCTTCCATGGCAGCTCTGGCAGTATTTACCGCTGTGTTTGCCTATGGAGACCTGATGTGGCCTCTGATCGTAAATACCGATCTGAAAATGATGACTCTTTCCTCCGGACTGGCAACCCTGAGAGGCCAGTTCAGCACCAATTTCCCGGTGATGATGGCGGGATCTCTTCTGGCCATGATCCCCATGGTGGTGCTGTATCTGTTCTTCCAGAAGCAGTTCATTGAAGGCGTGGCCATGACAGGAGGAAAATAATTACAACAATAGAACAGGCAGGATGAGAAGTAATGGCAGTAAGATATAACGCAGATACCAAAACCTTTATTCTGGAGACGAAAAACAGCTCCTATCTGATGAAAGTCAGCAGATACGGAAATCTGCTGCACCTGTACTACGGGGACCGGGTTCCGGACGAAGATCTGGATTACCTGATCGTCCTTGCGGACCGCGGATTTTCCCCAAACCCCAACGAGGCGGGGAATGACAGGACCTTTTCCCTGGATGTACTGCCCCAGGAGTTTTCCACCAGCAGGAGCGGCGATTACCGCAGCCCCAGCATGGAGGCGGTATGGGGAAAGGGGGAGGTCTCCTGTTCCGGAAAAGTAGCCGGATATGAGATCTGCCCCGGAGCTCCGAAGATTGAGGGGATGCCCGGCCTTCGGGTGATGCCCGGAGAGCAGGGGGAGACCCTGGTGGTCCGGCTGGAGGATCCGGTGAACGGATTGGAGATCGAGCTGTCCTATGCGGTCTTTGAGGAAAAAGATGTGATTGCCCGTTCGGTGCGGGTGGCCAACCGGGGGCGGGAAACGGCCAGACTGGAGAAAGTGATGTCAGTGACCCTGGATTTCATGGAGTCAGATTATGATCTGATCTATTTTTCCGGGCGTCATCTGATGGAGAGAGGCTTCCGGAGAATCCCGGTAAGCGACGGAATCCATTCCATCGGCAGCAGCCGGGGAGCGTCCTCCCATCAGTATAATCCCTTTGCCATTGTCTGCGGAAAGGACTGCACGGAAGATTCCGGGCAGTGCTGGGGAGTGTCCCTGGTTTACAGCGGATGCTTCCTCATAGAGGCGGAAAAGGATCAGTTCAGTCAGCTGAGGGTCAGCGCGGGAATCAATCCCCAGGGCTTTTCCTTTCAGCTGGAGCCGGGAGATGTGTTTCAGGCTCCCCAGGCAGTTCTGGCCTGGTCCGGAAAGGGACTGACGGAGCTCAGCCATATTTATCACCGGATTTTCCGGGAAAATCTCTGCCGTTCGCCTTACCGGAAAAAGCCCCGTCCCGTGCTGTTAAACAGCTGGGAAGCCGCGTACTTTGATTTTGACGGGGAAAAGATTTTGTCCATTGCAAAGGAAGCGGCGGACATGGGGGTGGACCTTTTTGTCCTGGACGACGGGTGGTTTGGCTGCCGCAACAACGATGACGCCGCTCTGGGGGACTGGACGGAGAACCGGGAAAAGCTGAGAATGGGAATCCGGGAGCTTTCGGAGAACATTCACGCCATGGGCCTGGAATTCGGCATCTGGGTGGAGCCGGAGATGGTGTCGGAGGAGAGCGAGCTGTACCGCCGCCATCCCGACTGGTGCCTGAGAGAGCCGGGGCGTCCGCCAGTCCGGGGACGCTATCAGCTGGTGCTGGATCTGTCCCGCCGGGATGTGTGCGACTACATCGTAGAGGCGATGAACGGGGTGCTGGACATGGCCAGGATCGAGTATGTGAAGTGGGATATGAACCGCAGCATTACGGAAGCCTGGTCCGCTCTTCTGGACAGGAACCGGCAGGGGGAAGTGCTTCACCGCTACATTCTCGGTCTGTACTACGTGATGGATCAGGTAATACTCAAGCATCCGGAGGTGCTTTTCTGCGGCTGCTGCGGCGGCGGCGGACGGTTTGATCCGGCCATGCTGTACTACCAGCCCCAGATCTGGTGCAGTGACAATACGGATGCGGTCAACCGGCTGAAAATTCAGTACGGCACGTCCTTTGCCTATCCGGTGAGCACCATGGAGGCCCATGTCTCTGTCTGCCCCAACCATCAGACGGGGCGGATCACCCCTCTTCACACAAGGGGAATTGTGGCCATGGACGGGGTGTTCGGTTATGAGCTGGATCCCACCAAACTGTCCGAGGAGGAAAAGGAGGAGTGCCGCGAACAGATCCGGTTTTACAAAAAGTATTACCGTCTGATTGCGGAAGGGGATTATTACCGCCTGACCAATCCTTATGAAAACCGGTATTTTACCGCCTGGCAGCAGGTATCCCAGGACAGGAAAAAATCCCTGGTAAGCATTGTGATCACGGATAAGGAAGGAAACGACGCCCAGAGGTTTGTAAAACTGAAAGGACTGGAGCCGGACCAGTTTTACAGGATCGAGGGATGGAAGGGAAAATATTCCGGAAAGCTGCTGATGAGCGCCGGAATCCCCGTCCCCAGTGAGCTGAGCGAGTACGCGGGCATTCAGCTGGTTCTGAAAATGGCATAAATAAAGCGGCAGAATGAATGAAGTGAGGGATTGAAATGAGAGACGTTGTATTTGAATGGTATGTACCCTATGTTCTGAGCCGGAAACAGCAGCTGGCCAAAGCGGTTATGATATCGGCAGCTCTGGTGTTTTTTGTGGACGCTGTATTTTTCGCGGCAGCGATGCTGTTTCCGTCTCTGATTCTGGCGGTGACGGTGTTTTTTCTGGCCAGGAGCTGGAGGTATGAGTATGAATATGTGTATGTAAACGGGGATTTTACCATATCAAAAATCATCCGCAAATCGAAGCGGAAAGACGTCTATCACGCGTCCCGCACAGAATTTGAGGAAATCATTCCGGGAAGACAGCCGGCGGGGGGACGCCCGGTCAGGGACTTTACCTCCGGCCGGCCGGATGCCCCGGTTTACACCGTCCATTCCAGGGGAGAGCAGATCTATCTGGAGTGCGGGGAAGATTTCATCGGTGAGATGAAGAAATATTATCCCATACAGGCAAGGTGAGAGAGATGGAGAGAGAGACAGTATTTAAGCGGAGGCTTGCCAGACATTACGATGAGCTGAAATGGCTCTACTGTGAGCTCTATGAGGGCGGCATCGGGATGTTTGAGGAGCTGGTGAAAGCCATGGAACAGCGCAGCCGGGAGAGGGACCGGAAACTGAAACGGCTGGATAAAAAGCGGGAGGAGGACCCGGACTGGTATAAGAGAAACGATATGGTGGGCATGATGATGTACACCGATGCCTTTGCCGGGACTTTGAAAGGGGTAAAAGAGAAGCTGGACTATATTGAGGAGTGCGGCGTGCGCTGTCTCCATCTGATGCCTCTGCTGGACTCTCCCGCGGTAAACAACGACGGCGGCTATGCGGTGTCGGATTTTACCAAGGTAAAGGAAAGCCTGGGAACCATGGAGGATTTAAAGGATCTGGCGGAGGAATGCCACAGGAGAACCATCAGCGTCTGTCTGGATTTCGTCATGAACCACACGTCGGAAGAGCACGAGTGGGCCAGGCGGGCCAGGGCAGGGGAAAAGGAATACCAGGACCGGTACTTCTTTTTCGACAATTACGAGATTCCCGCCCAGTACGAGAAAACCTGTCCTCAGGTATTCCCCACTACAGCCCCCGGCAACTTTACCTGGCTGGAGGACGCGAAAAAATATGTGATGACCACGTTTTATCCCTATCAATGGGACTTGAACTACCGCAACCCTGTGGTGTTCAACACCATGGTGGACTACCTGCTGAACCTGGCCAACCACGGGATCGACGTGATCCGCGTGGACGCTGTGCCCTATATCTGGAAAGAACTGGGAACCAGCTGCAGAAATCTCCCGCAGGTTCACACCCTGGTGCGGATGATCCGCATGATCTGCGAGATCGTCTGCCCGGCCGTTCTTCTTCTGGGGGAAGTGGTGATGGAGCCGGCAAAGGTAGTTCCCTATTTCGGAACCGTGGAGAAGCCGGAGTGCCATATGCTTTACAATGTGACCACCATGGCGTCCATCTGGCATACGGTGGCCACGGGAAAAGTTTCCCTGCTGAAGCATCAGATGGACGTGATCAACGGCCTCCCGAGGGAGTATGTATTTCTCAACTACCTTCGGTGTCATGACGACATTGGCTGGGGGCTGGAATATGACTGGCTCCGGAAGGAGAATATGGAGGAGGTTCCCCACAAGCGGTTTTTAAGTGATTACTTTACAGGAAAATGGCCGGGATCCATGGCCAGAGGCGAGCTCTACAATGACGATCCCTCATCGGGGGACGCCAGGCTCTGCGGAACTACCGCGTCTCTCTGCGGCCTGGAAGGAGCCCTGGAGACTGGAAATCAGGAGGCAGAGGAGAAGGCGGTCGCCTGTGACCAGATGCTTCACGCATTCATGATGATCCTGTCCGGCATCCCCATGCTTTACAGCGGGGACGAGATCGGCCAGCTCAACGATTACAGCTACAGGAATGATCCGGCGAAGGCAGCTGATTCCCGGTATGTGCACCGGGGAAAGTTCCACTGGGAGTTGGCGGCCAAAAGAACGGAGAAGGGAACGGTACAGCAGCGCCTGTTTTCCGGAATCCGGCGTTTGGAGGAAATCCGGAAGAAGCTCCCCGTCTTTTTAAATGCCGCGGCGGTGCGCACGGCGGATACCGGTGATCCGGCGGTTCTCTGCCTGATAAGAGAGCTGGAGGGAGAAAAACTGGCTGCCATCTTTAATTTTTCCGGAGAGGAGAAGACGGCATATATCAATGAACCGGGAACCTACCGGGACCTGCTCTCAGAGGAGGACCTGGAAGGAGTGAACGTGCCCATGGGTCCGTACGGAGCGCGCTGGATGCTTCTGAAACAGCAGATCTGATGGGAATGGCAAGGAAAACATTTAGTGTTAGGAGGAAATTATGGCTAGTGTTCAGCTGAAAAATGTATGTAAGAAATATCCCAACGGCTATGAGGCGGTGAAGGATTTTAACCTGGATATTCAGGATAAGGAGTTTATTATTTTTGTAGGCCCCTCCGGCTGCGGAAAGTCCACCACTCTGCGCATGATCGCCGGTCTGGAGGACATCAGTTCCGGCGAACTGATCATTGACGGAAAGCTGATGAATGACGTGGAGCCAAAGGACCGGGATATAGCCATGGTGTTCCAGAGCTACGCTCTGTATCCCCACATGACGGTGTATGACAACATGGCGTTTTCCCTGAAGTTAAAGAAGACGCCGAAGGATCAGATTGACAAGGCGGTGCGCGAGGCGGCCAGGATCCTGGATCTGGAAAAGCTTCTGGACCGGAAGCCGAGAGCGCTTTCCGGCGGTCAGAGACAGCGGGTGGCCATGGGAAGAGCAATCGTGAGAAGTCCGAAGGTGTTCCTTATGGATGAGCCTCTGTCCAACCTGGATGCCAAGCTGAGGGGGCAGATGCGTGTGGAGATCTCCAAGCTTCATCAGCGCCTGGGAGCCACCATCATCTACGTGACCCACGACCAGACAGAGGCCATGACCCTGGGAACGAGAATCGTTGTGATGAAGGACGGCGTAGTCCAGCAGATCGACACGCCCCAGAATCTCTACGACCATCCCTGCAACAAGTTTGTGGCCGGATTTATCGGATCCCCCCAGATGAATATGATCACAGCGGACGCGGTGGAGGAGGATGGAGAGATCTGCCTGCGCTTTGCCGGCCACAGGATCGTGATGAATCAGGACCGCGCCCAGGCACTGAAACAGGGCGGTTATGTGGGCGGAAAGGTTGTGCTGGGCATCCGTCCCTCCGACATCCACGGCGATCCGGACAGCCTGCAGAAGTTCAGCAAATCCTGTTTTGACGTCCAGGTGCGGGTGTATGAGATGCTGGGCGCCGAGTCCCTGGCATATTTTGATATTGAGGAAGCCGGATGGGTGGCGTCCTTAAGCGCGTCCGCAAAGGTGGCGGTGGGAGATACCATCCGCCTGGCTATGGACACCAGCAAGATTCACATTTTTGACAACACGACAGAGAAGACCATCGTGGACTGATGAAAGAGGACGGGCCGCAGCCGGCGCAATGCCGCTGCGGCCCGTTTCTGCATAAAATCCGGAAAATTGTCTACCCTATCTTCCAGAATGAAGAAGATGAGGAGGCTTTTGAGATGGATTGCGGATTTGACATTGCGGCGGTAAAGGGTCGGGAGATTCTGGACTCCAGGGGTAATCCCACGGTGGAGGTGGAAGTGACCCTGGAAAATGGAGCTGTGGGCCGGGCGGGAGTGCCTTCCGGGGCTTCCACGGGAAAATTCGAGGCAGTGGAGCTGAGGGACGGAGACCACCGCTACGGCGGCAAAGGAGTGAAGAAGGCGGTGGAACATGTAAACGGAGAGCTGGCGGAGGCAGTTCTCTTTGAGGACGTCAGAGATCAGCGGACCATCGACCGGATTCTTAGGGAGGCGGACGGCACGGAGAACAAGGAGAAGATGGGGGCCAACGCCATTCTGGGGGTTTCCCTGGCGGCGGCCAGGGCTGCCGCCGCCGGACTGGGCATTCCCCTGTACCGGTATCTGGGGGGAGTAAATGCCTGCCAGCTTCCCGTTCCCATGATGAACATTTTAAACGGGGGCGTCCATGCCAGGAACACCGTGGATTTTCAGGAATTTATGATCATGCCCACGGGGGCGAAGGCGTTTTCTGAGGGGCTGATGATGTGCGCGGAGGTTTACCATACATTAAAGCGTCTGCTGGACGAGGATGGCTACTCCACGGCGGTGGGAGATGAGGGAGGCTTCGCTCCGGATTTGAAAAACGGAGAGGAGGTGCTGACCTATCTGATAGAGGCGGTGAAAAAGAGCGGATATCAGCCGGGAAAGGACATTCAGATCGCCATGGACGCCGCCTCCAGCGAGCTGTTTGAACCGTCCACCGGCACCTACTTTTTCCCGGGGGAGAGCCGGATGGCGGGGCGAGAGATCCACCGCACCTCCGGGGAGATGATCGCCTACTACAAGAGCCTGCTGGACGCCTTCCCCATCTGCTCCATTGAGGACGGTCTGGATGAGGAAGACTGGGAGGGATGGGAGAAGCTGACGGGAGAGCTGGGAGGACGGGTCCAGCTGGTGGGAGACGATCTGTTTGTGACCAACACCGGCAGGCTCAGCCAGGGAATCGCCCGCCATGCGGCCAATGCCATCCTCATCAAGGTGAACCAGATCGGAACCCTGACGGAGAGCCTGGAAGCCATAGAGATGGCAAAGAGGGCCGGCTACCGCACGGTGATCTCCCACCGCTCCGGGGAGACGGAGGACGATTTTATCGCCGACCTGGCGGTGGCCGTAAATGCCGGCCAGATCAAGACGGGAGCGCCCTGTCGGTCGGAGCGGACCGCCAAATACAACCGTCTTCTGCGGATCGAAGAAAGTTTAATTTGAGCTTGTATTTGACGGGGAACTATGGTATGATTACAGGTGTTTGACTATAGGAGGTGCGGATTTTGAGAATCGCGTTGTCTATCATATTTGTTCTTATAGCGATTGCATTGACCGTAATCGTACTGCTTCAGGAAGGCAAGTCCCAGGGCCTGGGTTCCATCGCCGGCATGGCGGATACCTACTGGGGAAGAAACAAGGGCCGTTCCATGGAGGGAAACTTGGAGAAGTTCACAAAGTTTGCCGCCATCCTGTTTGTGGTGCTGGCGCTTGTGCTGAATTTACTGTAATAAGACAGCGGATAACACTCTTGGCAACAAGAGTGTTTTTCATTTCATGGGATATTTTCCGTGAGTATGACGCTCCGCAGCACGAAGATATAAAAGAGTGAAAGAGAAGATATGGATAAAGAATTATTAGAGCAGAGAAAGAAAAATCTGGAGGAGCTGTTTCGCGATCCGGCGTACAGGCCTATGAAAGTGAAGGAGCTGGCCATTCTTCTGGATATTCCCAAATCCCGCAGGGAGGAACTGAGGGAGGTGCTGGACGCCCTGGTGGCGGAGGGAAAGGCCGGCGTGTCCAAAAAGGGCAAGTACGGGAAGCCGGAGGCCTTTTCCATTGTGGGACTGTTCAGCGGGACGGCGAAGGGGTTTGGCTTTGTTACCGTGGAAGGGTGGGAGGAAGACGTGTTCATCCCGCCGGACAGGACGGGAGGCGCCCTTCACGGAGACCGTGTCCAGATCGTCACCGAGGACGGAAAGAAGGGACGCCGGACGGAGGGAACGGTGGTCCGGGTGCTGGAACGGGCCAACCGGGAGATTGTGGGATACTATCAGAAAAGCAAAAATTTCGGTTTTGTGATCCCGGACAACCAGAAGATCAGCTGTGATGTATTTATTCCTCAGGGAAAGGATATGGGGGCAGTCACCGGCCACAAGGTGGTAGCCGCCATCACTGACTACGGGGACGGGTCCAAAAAGCCGGAGGGCAGAATCGTGGAGATTCTGGGCCATATCAACGACCCGGGAGTGGATATCCTCTCTGTGGTGAGAGCTTACGGCCTGCCGGAGGAGTTTCCGGAGGATGTGATGGCCCAGGCGGGGCGGATTCCCGACACTGTTCCGGAGAAGGACAAGGCCGGCCGGCTGGACCTGAGAAATGTGCAGATGGTGACCATCGACGGGGAGGACGCCAAAGACCTGGACGATGCCGTAAGCCTGGAGAAGGAGACGGGAGAGCAGGGGGTGAGATACCGCCTGGGCGTACACATCGCCGATGTGAGCCACTATGTGACGGAGGGAAGTCCCCTGGACCGGGAGGCCTTAAAGCGGTCCACCAGCGTGTATCTGGTGGACCGGGTGATTCCCATGCTGCCCCACCGCCTGTCCAACGGGATCTGCTCCCTGAACGCCGGGGAGGACCGACTGGCCCTGTCCTGTCTCATGGAGATCGATGAAAAGGGAAAGATTCTCTCCCACCGCATCGCGGAGACGGTGATCCGGGTGGACCGGCGGATGAGCTATACGGATGTGAACCGGATCATCACCCATGAGGACGGGGAAACCATGGAGAAGTACCGGGAGCTGGTGCCCCTGTTTTTCCGGATGAAGGAGCTCTCAGAGATTCTCCGGAAGCGGAGAATGAAGCGGGGAGCCATTGATTTTGACTTTCCGGAGAGCAAGATCATTCTGGATGAGAAGGGAAAACCGGTGGACATCCGGCCCTACGAGAGGAACGCGGCTACGAAGCTGATCGAGGATTTCATGCTGGCGGCCAATGAGACGGTGGCGGAGGACTATTTCTGGCAGGAGGTGCCCTTCCTCTACCGGACCCACGATGAGCCGGATCCGGAAAAGATGAAAAATCTGGCGGTGTTTATCAACAATTTCGGCTACACCCTTCGGTTCCAGAAGGGGGAGATCCATCCGAAGGAGCTGCAGAAGCTTCTGACAAAGATTGAGGGTACGCCGGAGGAGGCACTGCTGTCCAGACTGACCCTGCGCTCCATGAAGCAGGCGAAATACACGGTGGTCAACACCGGCCATTTCGGTCTGGCGGCGAAGTACTACACCCATTTCACCTCACCCATCCGCCGCTATCCCGATCTCCAGATCCACCGGATCATCAAGGAAAATCTGAGAGGCGGCCTGAGCGGAAAGCGGACGGCCCACTACGAGCGGCTGCTGCCGGAAGTGGCAGTGCAGACATCAGCTCTGGAACGGCGGGCCGACGAGGCGGAGCGGGAGACAGACAAGCTGAAGAAGTGCGAGTATATGAGCCGGTTTATCGGTGAGGAGTTTGACGGAGTGATTTCCGGCGTCACCGGCTGGGGCTTTTACGTGGAGCTGCCCAACACGGTGGAAGGACTGGTGCGGGTCAGCGAAATGAAAGACGATTACTATGTGTTTGATGAACAGTCCCTGGAACTTCGGGGAGAGATGACCCGCAGAGTTTACCGCCTGGGACAGCGGGTGCGGGTGCAGGTGACGGGAACGGACAAATTCTCCCGCACCATCGACTTTGCCTGCGTGGGAGAACCGGAGGCAAAACAGGAGGAATAAGGCATGAGCAAGGAATCAGTCAAGCTGGTGGCCAACAACAAAAAGGCCTACCACGACTACTTTATCGAGGATAAATATGAGGCGGGGATCGAGCTGTTCGGCACGGAGGTGAAATCCATCCGCATGGGAAAATGCAGCATCAAGGAGTCCTTTATCCGCATTGAAAAGGGGCAGGTCTACATCTACGGCATGCACATCAGCCCCTATGAAAAGGGAAATATTTTCAACAAGGATCCCCTGCGGGTCCGCAGGCTTCTGATGCACAAGACGGAGATCCGCCGCCTGGAGTCCAAGCTGGCGGAGAAAGGACTGACCCTGGTGCCTCTCCAGGTGTATTTTAAGGGCAGCCTGGTGAAGGTGGAAGTGGGTCTGGCCCGGGGCAAGAAGCTCTACGACAAGCGGCAGGACATTGCCAAAAAGGACGCCCGCCGGGAAGTGGAGCGGGATTACAAGATGAAGCTGCGGTAGGCCGGATCTGTGATTCCGGCAGTGAGAGACTGGCTGTTTGAGCAGACCAGATAGACGCCGGCCGGCGAAAGAGTCCGTTGAAACGACGGGCTCTTTTTTTGACCCGCCAGCCTGGTGGCCATGGTATACCATGAGCACTTAACGAGGTCTTTCACGAGTTTAGTGCGAATCAATACCTGGACACTTGGCGAGGTCTCTCACGAGCCTAGTGGCCATGGTAAAATAAAAAATGCGTTTTCTGCAACTTTTTCATGAAAATAATTATCTATAGGATAGAAGGACACAAAGGAACACAAAAGAGGACATGATCATGAAACAGGACCTGTATGACAAAATCGTGACTTATATCGTGGAACATCAGAATCAGTTTTACCGGCTGGCGTACAGCTATGTCCGCAGCCGGGAGGATGCGCTGGATGTGGTGCAGAACGGGGTGTGTCAGGCTTTGGAACATTATAAAGACCTTCGGAATGAAGATGCGGTGAAGACCTGGTTTTACCGGATTCTGGTGAATGAGAGCCTTCGTTTTTTGAAGGACCGGAACCGGCTTCCCCTGGGGGAGGAGGAACTGCCGGAAGGTGTCTACGAGGAAAAAGGCTTTGAGATGCAGGATGATTTAAACCAGTATATCAGCCGGCTGGATGGAGATACACAGACGATTATCCGGCTCCGCTTTTTTGAGGAGCTGTCTTTAAAGGAGATCGCCGATATCACAGAAATGAATCTGAATACGGTAAAGGCAAAACTTTACCGGGGACTGAAGCAGTTAAAGGTGAATGTTTTGGAGGTGGATGTATGAATTCCATGGAGAAGGCAAAGCGCCGTTATGATGAGACGGAAATTCCGGAAGAGCTGTCGGGACGGATTCAGGAGGAAATCCGGAAGGCGGACCTTAAAAGAAACAGGATTCTGGCATTCCGCCGGGGTCTAAGGGGGAGCGCGGCGGCGGCTGCAGCGGCAGCGGTGGTATTTACCGCGGCGTTAAACACCAGCACCGCTTTTGCGGAGACGGCCGGAAGTCTGCCGGTGATCGGGGCGGTGGCCCGGGTGCTCACCTTCCGCTCCTATGAGGAGGAGGGCGAGGACCTGAAGATATCGGTGGAAATTCCCAGCGTGGAGATGATCTCGGAAGATTTCAGCGGTCTGGAACAGTCGGTCAATGAAGAGATTTTAAACCTGTGCGAGCAGTATGCCGACGAGGCGAAGCTCCGGGCGGAGGAATATCGGAAGGCATTCCTGGATACGGGAGGCACGGAGGAAGAGTGGGCCGCCCACAACATTGAAATCCGTGTCTGGTACGAGGTAAAATCTCAGACAGACACCCATCTGTCCCTGGCGGTCATGGGAACGGAAAACTGGACCACTGCCTACAGCCAGACCAGGTACTACAATTTTGATCTGGAAAATGGCAGGCTGCTGACCCTTGAGGATGTTCTGGGAGAGAACTACAAAGAGATTTCTGACGAGGAAATCCGCAGGCAGATGAAAGAGCGGGAGCAAAACGGAGCTGTGTACTTTGATTCCTTTGAAGGAATTGATGAAAATACGCCATTTTATCTGAATGAGGCGGGAAATCCGGTGATCGTGTTTGAGGCCTATGAGATCGCTCCCGGCAGCGAAGGGCAGCAGGAGTTTGAGATTAATTAACTAAAAAAGGAAAGAGAGGAATGTGTGATGAAAAAGATGAGAGTGCTTGTGATGGCAGCTGTTGTGGGACTGGCGGTGACCGGATGCGGTTCCGGCAGTGGAAAGGGGCAGACGGAACCGGCGGTTTCCGTGCAGGAGACGGAGACTGAGAAGAGCGCGGACGAGACGGGGGATCTGACGGAGGCCGGCAGTCAGGCAGAGACCGCAGAGACGAGTACTACTGCCGTGACGGAAGAAAATGGAACTGCCGGCTATAAAGACAACTTTGACGTGGACAGTGCCGCAGCCCAGGCGTTTGCAGAAAAAGTTCAGGCGGCAGTGGCTGACAGGGATCTGGAAGCCCTGGCGGATCTGACTGCCTTTCCGGTATATGTGGGCCTGCCGGAGGTGGACGGCGGCGTGGAGAGCCGGGAAGAGTTCCTAAATCTCGGCGCCGATCAGGTCTTCACGCCGGAGCTGGTGGCTTCGGTGGCTGCGGCAGATCTCTCCGATCTTTCTCCCAGCATGGCAGGATTTGTGCTGTCGGACGGGGGATCAGCCAACATTATTTTTGGGGTGAGCGACGGAGTGCTGGCCATTAAGGGAATTAACTATTAAATGTAGAATGAGAACCGTCTGTCGGAGGCTGCCCAGTAGGAGCCCGCCGGACGGTTCTCATTGATTTTATCAGTAAGGGACAAAACTATTTATAAACTGACAATTTTTGCATTAACTTGTAAAAAATCATGTCACAAATTAAATTTGTGAAAAAAGTGTGAAAATTAGCACTCAGCTATTGACAGTGCTAATAAATGGTGCTATAACATAGTCAGAACAAAGGAAGAGGGATAAAAAGAAGAAAAGAAATGAAATTCTTCGAAATCCCCCGCACCGGTTCCAGAAATCAGGTAACAAGATAAAGAATGTTTGATCGAGAAAAGGAGAGATGATTTATGTTGATGCCTAGTATTTTTGGAGAGAGTTTACTGGATGACTTTTTTGAGGATCCTTTTGATAATTACGCTTACGCGATGAATACGTCGAATCTGATGAAGACCGATGTGAAAGATACGGATCAGGGTTATGAGATCACCATGAACCTGCCGGGAGTAAAGAAGGAAGATGTGAAGGCGGAGCTGAAGGACGGTTATCTGACCATCAGCGCTTCCACCAATTCCAACAAGGATGAGAAGGACGGCAATGGCCGCTACATCCGCAGAGAGCGTTACAGCGGCTCCTGCAGCAGAAGCTTCTATGTAGGCGAGGATGTTACTCAGGATGAGATCAAGGCGAAATTTGAAAATGGCGCTTTGACCCTGCTGGTTCCGAAGAAAGATCAGAAGCCGGCGGTGGAAGACAAGAAGTACATTGCCATTGAGGGATAAACAGTCAGACAGAAGACAGCAGACGGAAAGGAGAAATGACTTATGTTGATGCCCAGCATTTTCAGAGATGATTTATTTGACGATTGGATGAACGATTTCTTTGATGATCGTGATATGAAAAAAGTAGAAAAGAAACTGTACGGCCGCAGGGGCCGCAACCTGATGAAGACGGATATCCGGGAGACAGATACCAGCTATGAGCTGGAGATGGATCTTCCTGGATTTAAGAAGGATGAGATCAAAGTTTCCCTGGAGAACGGTTACCTGACCATCAGCGCCGCCAGAGGCCTGGATCAGGACGAACAGGAGAAGAAGACAGGAAAATACCTGAGGAGAGAGCGCTACGCGGGAGCCTGCGAGAGAAGCTTCTACGTGGGCGAGGATGTTACCCAGGATGAGATCAAGGGTGAGTTCAAACACGGCATTCTGAAGCTGACGATCCCGAAGAAGGATCAGAAAGCGGCGGTGCCGGAGAAGAAGTACATTGCTATTGAATAATCCCATCCCATAGAGATGATACGTTGACATAACTCCTATATAGATATGACTGAAACACAGAAAGGCCGGCGGCCGCCTTCGGGCGGCTGTCCGGCCTTTCTGCACGTCCCGAATTTTTGACGGCGCCGCCGGAATTCTCCAAAATCTTCCGAAAATCTTAAAGACAGAGTAAGGAAGGAACGGAATGAATCTGATATAATAAAAGAAAAGGGAGAAAGGAGAATGACCGTGAAAAAGGGGAAACTTATGATGCTGGCTTTGACCGCGTCCTTAAGCGCTGCCGGGCTGTGGGGCTGTCGGGGAGAGGCGGCATATCTGACCGGAGGACAGGCGCAGTCCGCGGAGGAATCCGGGACGGAGGAGACCTCAGAGGATGAAATTGCCGCCGGGGGGACTTCTGAAGAAGAAACAGACGGGTTCGGAACGACTGCGGATCTCGCCTTTGCCGGGGAAACTTCTCAGGAGGAGACGCAGCTCACGGAATCCATCCAGGTCACCGGAAGTTCCGATCGGTCCGCTCCCTCAGGCATGGCCCTGTACCGGTCCAGTCTTTTTATCTGGAATGAGGAGGAGTGGAGCCTGGAACTTTATGTCCCGGAGGAGGCGCTGGCGGACGGGGAGCTGATGCTGGACGACCTCTGCCCCTTCCAGATCCGGGCGGTGTCTCCGGACAGAGCCTACGTGCTGTTTGACGATTCTGTTCAGCTGGGAACCCCTGCCGGGGATGTGTGGACCGATGAAGAAGGCCGGCTTCACATTGTGATCCGGGATGTGCGCACCGCCCTTTACCGGATCACGGATTTTGTCTATGACGGGGAGCAGGACGGGTTTGAAGGACAGGCGGTCATCGACCGGGAAGGAATCAATTACTGGGGAACGGTGACGGGGCAGTGACAGCGCTGCCCCGGCCGGGCCTTGACAGAAGGAAAAATTCATGGTATTCTGTTTAGGATGAGAACGTATGTTTCAGGGGCAGTACTGGTTTCGACAGGGGCCATGCAGCTGGTGAAGCTATCCGTATGCAATGCGTTAAATGGCAAACCTAAATATAAACGCTGAAGATAATTTAGCAATCGCTGCTTAATTGCAGCTGTCAGCCTTAGAGCACTCACACTTTAAGTTCCTGGCATCGACCATGTGAGAAACGACGCATGCAAAGCTTTGCGCATGCGGGCGTATGATGAAGCTACTGAAACCGTCAGAATGTCTGTTTTCGGGCGGCAGAGGGAATGACAAAGAACAGACTATGATAGTAGAAGAACAGGGAATTGGTTTTTGGACACGGGTTCAAATCCCGTCTGCTCCACTATGGAAAAACCTCGTAACTATGGGAAAAAACCGCGTAGTTACGAGGTTTTTTCGCTGTTATAATTTTTCCTGTCCAGTTTTTCCATACCTGTAAAAAATATGAACATTCTGTGAAATCCCTGAAAATCCTGTCATTTCCTGTTGTTTCAGTGTAAAATTCATGTTAAAATACGCAATCAGAAAAGGGCAGGTGATGAATGTTCATGGAAAAAACAGGATGGAAAAAAATACGGCTGGGAATCGGGATTGCAGGTCTGGTGCTGATGCCGGCGGTCTCTTATGTTTTATTTGAGTGGGTGACGGGAAACCTGCAGACGATCTATCCCCTCTGCGCTGCCGTAAACATCCTGCTGATGGGAAGCCTGTACCTGGCAGCGTTTGCATTGACGGGCAGGAGCCGGATTGCGGTGCCTGCCGCGTCTTTTTTGCTCTTTGGGCTCTCTGTGGGAGAAACCTTCGTTATGGAGTTTCGGGGAAGGCCCATTATGCCGGCGGATTTCATGGCGTTTCAGACGGCTCTGACTGTGGCGGGAAACTACGCCTACACCGTGACCAGGGAAATGGTTCTGGCCGGTCTTTGCCTTCTGGCGCTGAACGTGGGCCTTTTTTTCTGTCCGGTGCGTCTGCCCTGGTGGAAGGTTCACCTGGGATTTGCCGCAGGCAGCGCGGCAGTGATCTGCGGAGGATTTACCTGGCTGATCCAGGGGCCGGTGGCCTCCGGGCGGTTCGGCATCAATATGTGGGATCTGAATTCTTCCTATGAAACGGAAGGATATATCCTGTCTACGGTGATGGCCGGCACCTATCTGGTGAAGGACAGGCCGGCGGCCTACAGCGATCAGCGTCTGGAGGCGATCTACGAGCAGTGGAACGGCGGGGAGGATTCCACCGTCCGCCTGGCCTCTGTCACCTCTCAGGCCGGGACAGACGAGACGGTGACGCCGGTCAATATCATCTGTATTATGAACGAAAGCTTCTCCGACCTGCGGGTGGCGGGGGAGTTTGAGACCAACGAAGAGTTTATGCCCTATTTTGACAGCCTGCGGGAGACTGCCATAACGGGAAATCTTTACATGCCGGTGTTCGGCGCCGGCACCAGCAATTCGGAATTTGAATTTCTGTCCGGCGACGCCATGGCTATGATGGCTCCCGGAACCACCGCTTACCAGTTCAATGTCACAGAGGGAGAGGGAACTCTGGTGAGCGCCCTAAAGGAACAGGGGTATGAGACCATCGCTCTTCATCCCTATCCCGGGGAAAACTGGAACCGGGATACCTGTTACAGAAATATGGGATTCGACCAGTTTCTGGAATGGGAATATTTTCAGGACTGCCCTCTGACCCGGTGCTATGTGGGGGATCTGGAAAACTACCGGAAGATGGTACAGGTATTGGAGGATAAGGATGATCCCTCGGAAAAGGTGTTTCTGTTTAATGTGACCATGCAGAATCACGGCGGCTACGACGTTGTCTATGACAATTATGATCAGGAGATCTATCTGACCGGAGACCTGGAGGGAAAATATCCCATGGCGGATCAGTACCTGTCCCTGATCAAGACTTCCGACGAAGCCCTTCAGTGGCTCCTTTCCTATCTGGAAGAGCTGGACCAGCCCACCATGGTGGTGATGTTCGGGGATCACCAGCCCAGTGTGGAGGACGAATTTTACTATGAGATCAGCGGCCTGTCTGAGGACACGGTGACCAGCGAGGAATCCCTCATCTGGTATGAGACGCCCTATCTGATCTGGACCAATTACGGCCTGGAAAAACAGGATCTGGGCGATATGAGCGCCTTCTATCTGTCTTCAGAAATGCTTCAGATGGCCGGCCTTGAAACTACTCCCTATCAGAAATTCCTTCTGGGGCTGAGGGAAGTGCTTCCGGTGATTCACGGCCGGGGCTGTCTGGACGGCGACGGAAATTATTACAGCCTGACCGGGGCGGAATCGGACGAGGCGTTTGAGCAGTGGCTGGTGAATTACGACTGTCTGGTGTACAATCACAGCTACAGCCGTTCTGCCATGCAGAAGCTGTTTCATCTGGACGGAGATGCCTGACAGGTGTATAATAGCTCTATTGTGACAAAATTCGCCGGTTCCGGCAAAAAGGGGGATGAAAATGGCTTCTGATCAAAATGATTTTTCCAAAGGGAGCATTGTCCGGAATATTATCAATCTGGCAGTGCCCATGACGCTGGCTCAGCTGATCAATGTGCTGTACAATGTGGTGGACCGCATCTATATAGGCAGGATTCCCGGAGCAGGGAGTCTGCCCCTGACGGGGGTGGGACTGTGTCTCCCCATTATTTCCATGGTTACGGCCTTCGCCAACCTGTTTGGAATGGGCGGGGCTCCCCTCTGTTCCATTGAGAGGGGCAGGGGAAACGTGGACGAGGCGGAGAAGATCATGGGAAACTCCTTTGCTATGATGGTGATCTTCGGCATCGGTCTGACGGTGCTGGGCATTGCTCTGAAGCGGCCCATGCTCTACCTGTTCGGCGCCAGCGACAATACATATCCCTATGCGGATCAGTATGTGACCATCTATCTGCTGGGAAGCCTGTTTGTCATGGCGGGACTGGGAATGAACAGCTTTATCAATTCCCAGGGATTTGGCCGCATCGGCATGATGACCGTGCTGCTGGGAGCTGTGGCCAATATTATTCTGGATCCTATCTTTATCTTCGTATTCCATATGGGAGTGCAGGGAGCTGCCCTGGCAACCATCATCTCCCAGGCCCTTTCCGCAGCCTGGATTCTGAAATTCCTTACGGGAAAGAAGACGATTCTGAAGCTGAGACGCAGCGCCATGAAGCTGGAGAAAAAGCGGGTGCTCTCCATCATGGGGCTGGGACTGTCAGGATTTACCATGTCCATCACCAATTCTCTGGTACAGATTGTCTGCAACGCCACCCTGAGGGATTTCGGCGGCGATCTGTACGTGGGCGTGATGACGGTGATCAATTCCATCCGGGAGGTGGTTCAGCTTCCGGTGCAGGGACTGACCAACAGCTCCCAGCCGGTGATGGGATTTAACTACGGAGCGGAAAAATACGGCCGGGTGAAGGAGGCCATCCGTTTCACTTCTGTTGTGGCTATTGTATACACCTGCGCCATGTGGGCAGGGCTTTACTTTGCCCCGGGCTTTTTCATCGGCATATTCAGCAGCGAGCCGGAACTGCTGGAGATTGGCGTGCCCGCCATGCACATTTACTATTTCGGATTTTTCATGATGTCCCTTCAGATGGCGGGACAGTCGGTGTTCGTGGCTCTGGGAAGGGCGAAAAACGCCGTCTTTTTCTCCATCTTCCGCAAGGTGATCATCGTGTTCCCTCTGACGGTGATTCTGCCCCATCTCTGGGGGCTGGGCACGGACGGCGTGTTCCTGGCAGAGCCCATCTCCAACTTCATCGGAGGTCTGGCCTGCTACGTCACCATGCTTCTCACTGTGTGGAGGGAGCTGGGAAGGAAAGAAAAAATGAGAAAAGGAGCAACTGTATGAGATTACCGGTCCATGGACGGCAGATAGCGGCGGTGGCGGCCGCAGCGGCAATTTTCACTGCGGCCCCGGCGGCGGATGCCCTGGCTGCTCCGGCAGAGCAGCCGGAGTACTGGAAGGCGGCCACCTACTATTCCGACGACTGGGTGGTGAATTTCTGGAACAGCGAGAGCGTTCATATGGAGGAGGAACTGGCCCAGATCCGGGCGGACGGCTTTAACAGCATCATTCTGGCGGTTCCGTGGAAGGAGTTCCAGCCCATGAACGGCCCGGGACAGCTGGGATATGAGGAATACGCTTACGAGAAGCTGAACCGGGTGTTTGAGACGGCGCAGCGGCAGGGTCTCTGGGTGTTCCTGCGGGTGGGATATACCTGGGACTACGGCGGAGGATCCATGACCTCCTCCCGCCATGAAGCTCTCCTCTACGATGAGAATATGCGGCAGGCGTGGCTGGCATACGTGGAGAGTCTGTACCAGGCCAGCTCGGTCCACAGCAATTTTGCCGGGGGATTTCTGACCTGGGAGGATTTCTGGAATTTCCTGCAGAACACGGGAAATGGCCGGTATGGGCAGCAGAGTCTCCAGCTGGCGGAAGCCATCGGTTATCAGGACTTTCTCAGGGAGAACTACACTCTGGAGGAGCTGGAACAGCAGTTTGGCTTAAGCGCGTCCTCCTTTGGGGAAATCGGCCTGCCGGACTCGGAAGATCCCATGTTTTATACTTTTTATCAGTTTTACGATCAGGTTCTGAACCGCATTCTGGAGGAAAGCCAGGAAGTATTTCCGGGACTTTCCATGGAAGTGCGGCTGGATATGGATCCGGTGCCTTCTGCGGACGGCGGCCTGGTGGGCGCTTCCCACGGGGCGACTTATGAATGCGGATCAGCCGCCTACACAGCGGCCATGTACAGCGTGTCCATGGGACGGGAGGCGGCGGACGGAGATATGACGGCGGCGGAGGCCCTCACGGCCATGGCGGCCAACCTGGCGTCCGTCCTGGCTCAGAACGGTGGAAAGCCCCTGTTTCTGGAGCAGTTCCTGTATTATGACGACACGCCGGAGTATTCCTACAACCCGAAACTGCTTCCCGGGGAGCGGACGGCCTTTTTGAAGGGAGCGTCGCCTCTCCTCACGGCCATGACCGGAGGATACGGAGTGTGGACGTACCGGGACTATCGGAACAATTCGGTCTTCAACTCCCAGTTTGGATTGGAGACGGCTGGCTGGACCTTTTCCGGGGGAGCTGCCGTGCAGGAGGAGGACGGCAATAAACGGGCTTATCTTCCGGCGGGAGGGCAGATTTCCCAGGATCTGGGGACCAGAAGCCGGCAGGGACGTTCCGGAGACCGGACGCTGGAGTTTCTGGCGGAGGGAGAGGGAGCCGCGGTGACCGTTTCCGTTGGCTCCCAGACCTATTCTGTGACTGTGGACGGATTGGAGACGGTGACGCTTTCCTTTCCCCAGGAGGGAGATCTGCTGACCATCTCCAGTGACGGCCCGGTGACAGTGGACAACGTATGTTTTTACAATCTGGAGACGGAGGGCCTTCTCTACCATGCCGACGGGTCGGAGGGAGAGCTGATCCAGGCGGTTCGGGAGCTGAATGAAAGTCTGCCGTGACGGGCGCGGTCTGCCATGAGAGTCCGTCCCGGACGGTGCAGCCCGGCAGAACCGGAAATCTGATGAAATATTAATGTAGTAGTTGACATATGCCAATAACAGTGATAAAGTGATAATTGACATATGCCAATAAATGGGGAGATGAAAGGATGGCAAGACCGGTAAAAGAAAGACAGGTGGACCGGATTCCGGATTATGTCCGGTTCTGTGCCCAGGGCAGGGCGTCCAGGGGCCATGGGATCATCATGACGGTGGAGGAATATGAGACTCTCCGTCTGATTGATTATCTGGGGCTGACGCAGGAGGCCTGCGCCGGGAAAATGGGCGTCGGGCGGGGAACCGTCCAGAGCCTGTATACGTCCGCCAGAAAGAAGCTGGCCCGGTTCCTGGTGGAGGGAGCTGAGCTGGAGATCGCCGGAGGAGAATTTGTTCTCCGGGATGCCGTCGGACCGGCCGCCGGGCCGGATGCTTCCCGGGCAGAGAAAGGAGATCATCAGATGAAAATCGGGGTAACGTATGAAGACGGAGAGGTGTTCCAGCATTTTGGACATACCAGCCAGTTTAAAATTTATGAAACAGAAGACGGAAAGATTGTTTCTTCCCAGATAGTGGACACCAACGGCAGCGGCCATGGGGCTCTGGCGGGATTTCTGGCGGATCACGGCGTGGAGGTGCTGATCTGCGGCGGCATCGGCATGGGAGCGAAGAATGCCCTGGCGGAGGCCGGAATCCGTCTGTATCCGGGAGCGTCCGGCAGCGCGGATGCCCAGGTGGAGGCTTTCCTGGCGGGAACCTTATCCTACGATCCGGATACCCGGTGCAGTCATCATGACCATGGGGATGGCTCCTGCGGTCACGGAGAGGGACACCACGGGGACGGCTCCTGCGGTCATCATGGCCACGGGGACAGCTCCTGCGGCCATCACAGCCATGGAGATGGTTCCTGCGGCAGCCACAGCTGCGGCGAGTAAGCATTGAAAATCCGGCGGGCCGTTTCGGGCCCGCCGTCTGTTTAAGAGCATTTCCCGGTTCATGACAGCGTTCGGCTCATGGACCGGGAAATGCTTTTTTCGTTTCACGGAGTCCCCGGTCTCTGCTCTCCGGAGGCTGGGAGCTTTCGGACAGGGAAGGTACGGCCGCCAATTCTCCCGGAAAAAAGTCTTTTCAATGACGAAGTTTTATTATAAAATAAACAATAGAAACCGAAAGGGGGAGAATGAGTGAAAGGCAGGAGAACGGAACAGCTGTTTCAGATTCTTTCCGAAGGCGGATATTCTACGGCGGATGAACTGGCGGAAAAGCTGGGCGTGAGCAATAAGACCGTAAGGAATACCATAAAAGAATACGGCTCCGGCTATACTCTGGAATGTGATGACGGCGGGGATTTGGAGAAGCTGCGGAGGGAATTGTTTCCGGAAGAGCCTGCTGCCTATTGTCCGGAGACGCCGGAAGAGCGGATCTGTTATCTGGCCCAGTATCTGTTTTATACAGACAATTATGTTAAAATGGACACCCTCAGCGAGCTGATGTTCGTGTCTAAACGGGTGCTTTCCGATGATCTGAAAAAGGTGGAGAAGATTTTTGCCAGGCATCATCTCACCATTGAGCGGAAACCGGGGTACGGAATCCGGGTGGAGGGAGATGAGTTTGACAAACGGCTCTGCATCGCAGAGCTGGTGACCAGGCGCAGCGGCGTCATTATGAAGGATGACCGGAAGGAGCTGGAGACGGTGTCCGCCTGTATTGAGCGGGCGTTTCGGAAATATGATTTTGAGGTCAACGGCATTATGCTGGACAGCCTGATCATGCACATCTGCATTGCTCTGGAGCGGATCCGGCAGGGGCATTACGTGGACATGCCGGTGAATCCGGAGGATTACGAAAAGAATGAGAGTCTCTATGATCAGTCCAGGCTGGTGGCAGAAGAGATCGTGCGGGAACTGGAGGAGGCGTTCCACATTGATTTTCCTGAGAGCGAGGTGGGATATATTGCCATTCACCTCAGCGGAAAGGCCGATGTGGAGGGCGCCCTGGAGAGTGGAAACCTGGTGATCAGCGAGGAGGTCAATTCCGTGGTGACGGAGATGCTCCGCTCTGTCTACGACGCTTTTCAGGTGGACTTCATGGAGGATCTGGAACTGCGGATGTCCCTCTGCCGCCATCTGGTGCCCTTGTCCATCCGACTGGAACACAATATCAACATGAGGAACCCTCTATTGGAGGATATTAAGGAAAAATTTACCCTGGCCTATGCCATGGCTCTTCAGGCCTCCACGGTATTGAACAGACAGAGCGGAAAGCAGATGACGGACGATGAGACCGGCTACATTGCTCTGGCTTTCGCCCTGGCCCTTCAGCGCAAGCAGACAGGACCGCCAAAGAAGAACATTCTGCTGGTGTGCGCCTCCGGCAGGGGAAGCGCCCAGCTGCTGAAATACAAGTGCATGGAGGAATTCGGCCGCTACGTGGGAAAAATGGAAGTCTGCGATGTCAACCAGGTTCCCAACGTGGACTTTGCCGATATCGATTATGTGTTCACCACCGTTCCCATTCAGTACCATGTGCCGGTACCGGTGCGGGAAGTGCAGTATTTTATGGGAGAAAAAGAAGTGGGCGATATCCGCCGCCTGTTTTGCCGGGCTGACGGAGTCATCGAGAAGTACTACTCCAGGGATCTGTTCATCCCCTCCCTGAAAGCAGCGGACAAGTGGGAAGTGATCCGCCGGATGTGCGATGTGGCCGCGGAAAAACGCCATGTCACCGAAGAGTTTTACCAGTCAGTGGTGGAGAGGGAACGGCTGGCCAAGACAGCCTTTGGAAATCTGGTGGCCATGCCCCATCCCTACAAAGCCCAGCAGGGAGATCCCTTCGTCTGTGTGGCGGTGCTGGAAAATCCCATCCGGTGGGAGACCGGCCAGGGTACGGGGAGCGAGGAGGAGGTTCAGGTGGTCTTTCTCGTGTCTCTGGACGCGGGAGTGGGAGATGAGCTGCAGAAATTTTATGACATCACCTCACGCCTGATGCTCAGTCCAAAATATATTCAGAAACTGATCCGTCACAGAAGCTTCGACCAGCTGGTCTCCAGCCTGAAGCAGCTGGATGAGGGAGACGGAGAATAATGATCTGTTTGTAAAAAAGGTTCCGGACAGCCGTCCGGAACCTTTTTTGGCTATTATTTCTCTTCTTCGCCGTCAAACAGGCATGCTCCGTTGGAAGCGATCACATCTTTGTACCAGTAGAAGGACTTCTTCGGGATTCTCTTGTAGCTGCCTTTGCCGTAATCGTCGCAGTCCACGTAGATGTAGCCATAGCGCTTGCTCATCTGCTTGGTGGACTCGCTTACCAGATCGATGCAGCCCCAGGAGGTGTAGCCCATGCACTCCACGCCGTCGTACTCGATGGCGTCCAGCATGGCCTGCATGTGGGCTTTCAGGTAGTCGATGCGGTACTGATCGTCGATGGTCCCGTCCTCTTTTACCACGTCCTTGGCGCCCAGACCGTTCTCCACGATGAACAGCGGTTTGCGGTAACGGTCGTAGAGATCCACCATGGAGATCCGCAGTCCGATGGGATCAATCTGCCAGCCCCAGTCGGAGGAGGGAACGTAGGGATTCTTCACCGCGGTGATGGTGTTGCCGGCGGCCTGCTCCAGGTTGGTGGTGTCTGCGGCCACGCAGGAGGAGTGATAATAGGAGAAGGACACGAAATCCACCGGATATGCCTTCATGATCTCGTCGTCGCCGGTCTCCTTCACAATGTGGATGCCTTTGTTGCGGAATCTGGACAGCAGATAGGCCGGATACTCGCCGAACACCTGGGTGTCACTGTAGCAGTAGGTGCTGCGCATGGACTGCTGCATGGTCAGCACATCCTCCGGCTTGCAGGTGTAGGGGTAGTAGGTGAGCTTGGTCAGCATGCAGCCCACTTTGGATCCGGGAATAATCTGGTGGCAGATCTTGGTCGCCAGGGCGGAAGCCACAAACTGATGGTGCATGGCCTGGAAGATCACTTCTTCAAAGTTCTTGCCCGGGAAACGGTCCTCGATCAGTCCGCCGGTGGTGAAGGGGTGGCGGATCATGGAGTCCACTTCATTGAAGGTCAGCCAGTATTTTACCTTATCCTTATAGCGGGTGCAGATGGTCTCCACAAAACGGACAAACATGTCGATGGTCTTGCGGTTGTACCAGCCGTTGTATTTTAACACCAGATTGATGGGCGGCTCATAGTGAGACATGGTCACCAGGGGCTCGATGCCGTACTTCAGGCACTCGTCAAATACGTTGTCGTAGAACTGAAGTCCTTCCTCGTTGGGCTCCGGGTCGTCGGCGTTGGGGAAGATCCGGGACCATGCGATGGACATACGGTACACCTTAAAGCCCATCTCCGCAAACATCTTGATATCCTCTTTGTAATGATGGTAGAAGTCTGATCCGTGGCGCTTGGGATAATACACCTCGTCGTCTGTGGCCAGGGCCTTTTCCACGTCGGCGGTGGTCACTTTGTTCTGGGCATGATAATCCGTCACGTCCACATCCAGATGGGAGCGGGCGCAGTCAGATACAGATACACCCTTTCCCCCTTCTTTCCAGCCGCCCTCTACCTGATTGGCAGCGGTGGCGCCTCCCCACAGGAATCCTTCAGGAAATGTCCGTTTGCTCATAAAATACCTCCTTATATGTATTGGCGGATTCATCCGCAGCATTTAATTTCATTATAACAGAGAAAAGAACCAGGTTCTATGAGGAAATTTACCTTTTTCCCGGCGGTAAAAAATTCCACATATAAAAAACCTGTTTAAAAAGAAAAAACGACAAATTGCACAATGGAAAAAACAAAAGAGGACCTTGTGAAATTATAAAAACAATCATTGACAGGGAAAAAACGCTGTAATATTATGCAATTAACCATAAAGGCGCTGGCGAAAGCGAAGAGGAGGGGAATGTATGAAAGAGAAAATTATGAACGGATTTATGGGGTTTGCCATGTTTCTGCAGAACCAGCGGCATTTCAGGGCCATCAAGAACGCCTTTTCATCCCTGCTGCCGATTATTATTGTGGGATCGTTCTGCACCTTGTTTTCCAATGTGGTGTGCAGCACGGCGCCCGGGTATTTCAGCCTGGCCAATGTGCCGGGATTTTCCTGGCTGGGAAAACTGGCGCCCATGTTCACGGCGGCCAACTATGGAACCATGAATTTTATCGCCATCGGTCTGGTGGTGCTGCTGTCCATGGAGCTGAGCGAGACCTATGATGTCCATGACCGGGTGCTTCCCATTGTGGCCGTGGCGTCCTACATCTCTCTGTGCTCCACCACAATTACGGTCACCGACGAGGCGGGCGCCGTCCACCAGGTGGCAAACGCCCTGTCCAACCAGTTTACCAGCGCCCAGGGCCTGTTTGTGGGCCTGTTTGCTGCCCTGGGATCCACAGAGCTCTACTGCCGTCTGGTAAACAGCGGAAAGATGGAGATTAAAATGCCGAAAAAGGTTCCCGCCGATGTGTCCCGGTCCTTTGCGGTTCTGTTTCCCTGCGTGATCACCGTATTTCTGGTGTCGGCCATGGGCATGGTCTTTGAGATGATCACCGGAATGACCATTTTTAACGCCATCACCACCTTTATCCAGCGGCCTCTTTCCAACGTGCTCACCGGTCTGCCCGGATATCTGCTGCTGGTCTTTATGACCACCCTGCTGTGGTGCTTCGGAATTCACGGAACCCAGACCTTAAAGGCGATCTACGAGCCCATCCTGTTGGCTGCCTTTGCGGAGAATGAGGCGGCCTACGCGGCGGGCACGGCGATTCCCAACATTATCAGCACACCGTTCATGTCCTGCTTTTCCACCATCACGGGAGCGGGGATCACCGGCGGTCTGGTGATCGCCATCATGATCTTTTCCAGAAGAGAGGACTACCGGGCCATTGCCAAGCTGGCAATTCCCTGCGCTGTCTTCAACATCAATGAGCCTCTGATCTTCGGACTGCCCATAGTGATGAATCCCATTCTGGCGGTTCCGTTTATGATTGCCCCTGCGGTTTCCGCGGCCTTCGCCTACTTTATGACGGCTGTGGGCTTTGCCGGCAGGATGGTGGTGAACGCGCCCTGGACCACACCGCCGGTGCTCATGGCATTTCTCTCTTCCGGCGGAAGCGGGGGAGCGGCCGTCACCCAGATCATCTGCATAGCCATCGCCGTGCTGATCTATATTCCCTTTGTGATCATCGCCAACAGACAGCAGACGGCGGAATAAGCAGAAAAATCCGGAAAACCCCTTGTGTTCCTTCGTGGTGAAAAATAATAGAAAATGCCGGTCTTTCGCGTAAAATGCAGCAAATTACACAAATCGCAGAAGAAATTGCCATTTTGAAAAAAGAAAAAATACTCATTGAAATCAAAAATGGTGTGTGTTATTATGCAATTAACCGAAACGGTGCGCGCGCGAAACGGGAATATAGGAGGTTTGGTTATGAAAGATAAGATTATGAATGGCTTTATGGGTTTTGCCATGTTTCTGCAGAACCAGAGACACTTCAGATCAATCAAGAACGCATTTTCATCGCTGCTGCCAATTATCATCGTGGGTTCATTCTGTACGCTGTTTTCCAACGTAGTATGTAATACGACCCCGGGATATTTCAGCCTTGCAAATGTGCCTGGCATGTCCTGGCTGGGAAATTTAAGCTCCATGTTTACGGCTGCCAACTACGGAACTATGAACTTTATCGCCATCGGCCTTGTGGTACTGCTTTCCATGGAGCTGGGCGAGACTTATAACATTCACGACAAAGTACTGCCGGTTGTGGCTGTAGGCGCTTACATATCTCTGTGCTCCACCACCGCCACCTTTACGGATGACGCGGGAGTGGCTCATGCGGTTGCCAACGCTCTGACCAACCAGTTCACCAGCGCCCAGGGCTTGTTCGTAGGTCTGTTTACCGCCATCGGCGCTACCGAGATCTACTGCCGTCTGGTAAACAGCGGAAAGCTGGAGATCAAGATGCCGGAGAGCGTTCCCAGCAACGTGTCCAGATCCTTTACGATCCTGTTCCCGTCCCTGCTGACGATCCTGATCATCTCCGCCATCGGAATGGTATTTGAGATGATCACCGGAATGACCATCTTCAACGCAATCGTATCCTTTATTCAGAGACCTCTGTCCAACGTGCTGACCGGTCTGCCGGGCTATATCTTCCTGGTATTCATGACCACGTTGCTGTGGTGCTTCGGTATCCATGGAACTCAGACTCTGAAAGCTATTTACGAGCCCATCCTGTTAGCTGCATTTGCAGAGAACGAGGCTGCTTACGCAGCGGGAACGGCGATCCCCAACATCATCAATACTCCGTTCATGTCCTGCTTCTCTACCATCACCGGAGCTGGTATCACGGGCGGACTGGTAATCGCCATCCTGCTGTTCTCCAAGAGAGAGGACTACAGAGCTATCGCAAAACTGGAGATCCCCTGTGCGATCTTCAATATCAATGAACCGTTGGTATTCGGTCTGCCTATCGTTATGAACCCGATCCTGGCGATCCCGTTCATGCTTTCCCCGGCCGTATCCGCTACGGTTGCTTACTTCCTCACCAACATTGGATTCTGCGGAAGAATGGTAGTAAACGCTCCCTGGACAACCCCGCCCATCCTTATGGCGTTCCTGTCCTCCGGCGGCAGCGTGGGTGCAGCTATCACTCAGCTTCTCAGCATTGTGATCGCATTTGTAATCTACATTCCATTCGTAATTAT
>NBJMR02800__coassemble_1466_pt1 | contig 37917 bp, 31 predicted proteins | sample NBJMR02800__metabat2_low_PE_040 | metagenome-assembled genome bin NBJMR02800 | reverse complement strand
AAAGGCTGATCTATCCAGTCCTCTAGCGCAACAACCGGATAACAGCTGTTCTCCTCTTTCTGCGCCCGCTCAATGACCGGAGAATCTACCGGAACCGCAAGTACAAGAGAAGCCTCCCCAACCGGATCATAATAAAGACCTGGTCTATAATCCCGGGATGTCACCAATGCAAAATCCAGCTCATTTTTTTCTACCATAGTCAAACGGGTTGATGTGCTTCCTCCCAATATCTGTACACAGACATTCGGATTTTTTTCCATAAACGGTGCGATTACATTTTGAATCATATAGTCTTCTCTTCCAACACTGCAGCCTATACGAATGTGATTTTCCCGATTCTCTATAATTTGAGCAATTCCTTCTTCTATCTCATAATCCAGTTTTACAATTTCTCTTCCCTTCTCCACATAATAACGTCCAGCCTCTGTCAAAACCAGGCGATTATTCTTCCGCAGAAAAAGAGTAATTCCCAACTCCTTTTCCGTCCTTTGGAGAAATTTGGTCAGCGCAGACTGGGTAATACATAAAGCTTCTGCCGCTTGAGAAATTCCTTCCTGATCAGCAATCTCAATAATATACCTGTAATCCTTTACATTCATCTTTCATCCTCATTTTAAGGTATCAATGGCCTCCCGCACATTCCTCACGCCGATCAGGCGGATTCCGTCCGTCCGGCGCAGTTTCTCCAGACAGATCTGCGGAAGGATGCAGGTTTCAAATCCCAGCTTCACCGCCTCGTTGACCCGCTGCTCTGCCATGGAAACTCCCCGGACCTCCCCCGACAGCCCCACCTCGCCGAAGATTACGGTTTTGGGGTCGATGGAGCGGTCTTTCAGGCTGGATACCAGGGCCATGACGATGGCCAGATCCAGGGCCGGCTCATTCATCCGCAGACCGCCGGCGATGTTTACATAGGCGTCATACCGGGACATCTCATAGCGGCACCGTTTTTCCAGGACAGCCATGAGCAGGTTGACCCGGTTGTAGTCCGTTCCCGCCGCCGTCCTCCTGGGCATTCCGAAGCTGGTGGCCGTCACCAGAGCCTGGACCTCCAGGAGAATGGGCCTGGTTCCCTCCATCAGGCAGGCCACCGCCGCCCCTGAGGCGTCCTCCGGCCGTCCGGAGAGGAGAAATTCCGACGGATTCTCCACTTCCTTCAGCCCCTCCTCCTCCATCTCAAACACGCCAATCTCGTTGGTGGAGCCAAAACGGTTTTTCACCGCCCGCAGGATCCGGTAGGTGTCGCTCCGGTCCCCCTCAAAATAGAGCACTGTATCCACCATATGTTCCAGCACCCGGGGGCCGGCCACCATACCTTCCTTCGTCACATGGCCCACGATGAAAATGGCGATTCCCCTGCTCTTTGCCAGCAGCATGAGGAGATTGGTGGACTCCCTCACCTGGCTGACGCTTCCCGGGGCAGAGCTGATTTCCTCCCGGAACATGGTCTGGATGGAGTCGATCACCGCCACATCCGGCTGTTCCTCCTCGATCACCTCCTGGATCAGTTCCAGATTGGTCTCGCACAGAAACCGCAGATCCCCGGTCACTTTTCCGATGCGGGCCGCCCGCAGCTTGATCTGCTTTAGGGATTCCTCCCCGGAAATGTAGAGGACTTTCTTCCCGGCCTGGGCCAGATTCCGGCAGACCTGAAGCAGCAGAGTGGATTTTCCGATGCCCGGGTCTCCGCCCACCAGAACCAGGGAACCGGCCACAATTCCGCTTCCCAGCACCCGGTCCAGCTCCTGAAAGCCGGTCCCCATCCGGTCTGTCTCCTCCACGGAAATTTCATCCAGATAGGAGGGATGAATCCTGGCCGGACGGCCTCCCCCTTTCGCCATGGATGAAATTCCCATTCCCCTGCCTGCCGTTTTCTTCTCCGCAGGCTCCTCCACAAAGGTGTTCCACGCCTTGCAGCCGGGACACTGTCCCATCCATTTCGCCGATTCGTAGCCGCACTCCTTGCAGAAAAATATGGTCTTTGCCTTCGCCATAAAGTCTCCTTTCCTTCTGACACTGATGGGATGCGCGGCGGACGGCAGCTCTCAGAGCCGCCCGCTGTCCGGCAATCCGCCGCCCCCGAAAATCCGCGAAGATCCGGTCTCCGGGACGACAGCCGCTGCCGGATCTGTCACGCAAAAAAGAAAAACCGCAGGAGCTCCTATCAGCCCGCTGTGGTCTTCCCTGCTTTCTTCTTATTTGCGGATCACGGTCACCTTCACCGCTGTTCCCTCGTTGAGTTCCACTCCCACGACCAGCTTGCCGCTCATATTGGTCTTCATACTGCCCACGGCCGCATCATCCACGAACACTTCATATTCGCAGTCCTCTTCCAGCTGCAGAGTGATCTGGGCATCCTGACTGCCCTCCACCAGGAATTCCACTTTCGTGTCGTCCACCTGAAAATGCTCAACTGCAGTTCCCGGCACGGACTCGTATACGAACAATCCGTTCTTTTCCAATTTGGTGATCTCATAAAAGGTTTTTACTTTATACAGGTCTCCGTCATGCTCAAAATTGTCATGCTTGGATTTTGTGCTTAATTTGTAGTTTCCAAAGCTGATGGTTCCATCCTGTTCTGTGCGGATTAATTCCTCAACTACCGGCATATCCTTGCCCCTCCTGGTTCTCTAAAAGTGTTCTGATATGGTTTTATGTTTTTGTGTTGTATGGCTGCAGCTGCATGAGCGAAAAAATGGCGGGGAGAGTGCGGTGAGCCGGAGGCCTGAGGTTTCTCATCCGTCACGAGGGCGAGCCGACGCTTCGCTGGGCTCGCGGGGGGGGGACGGGAGGCCTAAGATTTCTCCGCCGTCACGAAGGCGAGCCGACGCTTCGCTGGGCTCGCGGGGGGACGGAGGCCGCAGTGCGCGCTCGATTCCGCTCCGCTCCATCTCGCTCACGGGCATTCGCCCTATGGGACAGTGCAGATTCCGGGCGGCTTATGTGCGAGCACAACGCCGCCCGGAATCCGACTGTCCCGCACTGCTCATTGCTGACGTGGACATTATACCACGCCCCCTGACATTTTGCTAGTGTTTTGTCTCGTCCTGGGCTGAGAAATTGAGGGTGCCGTCGGCGGCGTCTATGAGGACAGTGTCGCCTTCCTTTATGCTGCCGTCCAGGATTTCCTCCGCCAGTTTGTCTTCCAGCAGGTTCTGGATGGTGCGCCGCAGGGGACGGGCGCCGTATTTTTCGTCATAGCCCTTTTCGATCAGGAATTCTTTGGCCTGGTCGGTGACGTTCAAGGTCAGGTGAAGCTGGGCCTGGCTGCGCTTCTCGATCGTCTTTAACATGATGCCGGCGATCTCTTTCATGTGCTCCCGGTTCAATGGATGGAACACGATGATGTCGTCGATCCGGTTTAAGAATTCGGGCTTGAACAGGCGCCGCACCTCTTCCATCACCCGGTCTTTCATGAACTTGTAGTTCTCCTGCTCGTCATTGGCGGACGCAAATCCCAGCCGCTTCGGGGAAATGATATTTTCCGCGCCGGCATTGGAGGTCATGATGATCACCGTGTTCTTAAAATCGATCTTGCGGCCCTGGGCGTCGGTGATATGACCGTCGTCCAGTACCTGAAGAAGGATGTTGAACACGTCGGGATGGGCCTTCTCCACCTCGTCAAACAGGATCACGGAGTAGGGATTCCTTCTCACCTTCTCGCTCAGCTGACCGCCCTCGTCGTAGCCCACATATCCAGGCGGGGATCCGATCATTTTGGACACGCTGTGCTTCTCCATGTACTCAGACATATCTACACGGATCAGAGCGCTCTCCGTGCCGAACATGGCCTCCGCCAGAGCTTTGGACAGCTCCGTCTTTCCCACTCCGGTGGGTCCTAAGAACAGGAAGGAGCCGATGGGCCGCTTCGGGTCCTTCAGTCCCACCCGGCCGCGGCGGATTGCCTTGGAGACGGCGGTCACCGCCTCCTCCTGGCCTACCACCCGCTCATGGAGAATGGATTCCAGATTTCTCAGCCGCTCAGACTCTTCCTCCGCCAGCTTCTTCACCGGGATCCTGGTCCATCCGGACACCACGTCCGCGATCTCTCCCTCTCCCACGACCAGCTTTCTGGCGGCCTTCTCTTTCTCCCATTTCAGGCGGAGCTTCTCGATCTTCTCCCGCTTCTTCTCCTGCTTTTTCTTGATATCGCCCGCCTTCTCGTAGGCCTCCGTGCGGATGGCGGCCTCCTTCTGCTCCTCCAGGTTTTCGATATCTTTCTCCAGGCTGCGGATCTCCGGCGGTTCCACAAAGCTCTGGAGCCGCACCTTGGAGGAAGCCTCATCGATCAGGTCGATGGCCTTATCCGGCAGAAAACGGTCGTTGATGTATCTGGCGGACAGTTTTACCGCCGCCTCAATGGCTTCGTCGGTGATGGTCACCTTGTGGTGCTCCTCATATTTTCCCTTCAGCCCCTTTAAAATGGCGATGGAGGCCTCCTCATCCGGCTCGTCCACGGTCACCGGCTGGAACCTCCGCTCCAGGGCGGAATCCTTCTCAATATATTTCCGGTACTCCTCTATGGTGGTGGCGCCGATCAGCTGCAGCTCGCCCCTGGCCAGGGACGGCTTTAAAATATTGGAGGCGTCCAGAGCCCCCTCGGCGCCTCCCGCGCCGATGATGGTGTGGATCTCATCGATGAACAGCAGCACATCCCCGTCATCCCGGAGCTCTGCCAGCACCTTTTTGATTCTCTCCTCAAACTCACCCCGGTACTTGGATCCTGCCACCATGCCGGATAAGTCCAGAGTTACCACCCGTTTTCCCGCGATGGTCTCCGGCACATTTCCGGATACGATCATCTGGGCCAGGCCTTCCACCACGGCCGTCTTGCCCACTCCCGGTTCTCCGATCAGACAGGGATTGTTCTTCGTTCTCCTGCTTAAGATCTGGATCACCCGGCTGATCTCCCGGTTTCTCCCGATCACAGGGTCCAGCTTTCCCTCTCTGGCCAGAGCCGTCAGGTCCCGGCTGTAGCTGTCCAGGACAGGGGTTCCCTTTTTCCCCCTGCCCGTCTGCGCGTCCTCTCTCCCCGCCGGGGCATCCTCCCCCATGGCGGAAAAGAGGTCCACGTAGATCTTCTGTACTGACACTCCCATGGTGTTTAAAATCCTGGTGGCCACGCAGTCATTTTCCCGGATAATGGCGATGAGAATGTGTTCTGTTCCCACCAAAGGAGCCTTAAACCTCACTGCCTCGTGGTAGCTGTTTTCCAGCACCCGCTCCGCCCGGGGCGTCCACATCTCACTTCTCGTCTTTAAAGCATTGCTTCCGGAGATCAGCTCCTGCATCAGCTCAATCACTTTTTCCTTTTCCACGCCGCACTCGGAGAGCACCCGGAAAGCCACTCCCGTGCCTTCCTCCAGCAGTCCCAGAAGCAGGTGCTCCGTCCCCACGGAGCCATGGCTTAAGGTCCTGGATGCCTCCTCCGCCAGCCTTATGGCCTCCCTCGCCTGAGGGGTAAATTTTTCAAATCTGCCTGTCATGCAAATAATCCTCCTAGTCTAGTCCTTTATTTTCGCAGCGGCGGCGGATTTTCCGCCCCCTTCTCAGGCCGTTTTCAGCTCCGGCAGCTCCGACCGGATATAGCTGGCCCTGGCAATGTCCAGCTCCGCCCGGGAGAGGGGCCGCTCTGAGATTTTCTGAAGGTTGGCCTTCTGGATCCCCAGCATGATGCCGAACACCGGGCAGGGACCTTCAAACTCCACAGTTCCGTCCTCCACCCCCGTCATCAGCCGGGAAAGGAATACCATGGCGTCCTTCCAGCTCAGTCTTCTGGCATATTTCAGCACGCCGTAGGACTTATAAGCCTCATCCTGCTGTCCCAGGCGGTCGGAAGACAGGGCCATCTCCCGCACCTGCCTCTCCTGGCTGCTCAGCTGTCTGGCCACTTTCTCCACAATCTCCACGATCTCCTCTTCCGTCACTCCCAGAGTCTTCTGGTTGGACACCACATAGAGGGAACCGTAGTTTTCACTGCCCTCACCGTAAAGTCCGCGGATGCTGGCCCCAAACCGGCTCATCTCTCCCAGCAGGCTGCTGAATTTCCTGCCCGACGAGAGAGACGGCAGGTGAACCACCGCCGAGGCTCTCAGGCCGGTGCCCACATTGGTGGGGTAGGCGGTGAGATATCCGTATTTGCTGTCAAAGGCATAGTTAAACCGGCCGTTGATATAATCGTCTGTCCGGTCTGCCTCTTTCCACAGCTCTTTTAAGTGCATCCCCGGAGCGATAAACTGCATCCGGATGTGGTCGTCTCCGTTGAGCACCAGGCTGACCTTCTCATCTCTGGAGAGGATCAGGCCCACCGGATCCTTCTTTCCCGCCAGAGTGGCGTTTAAAATCCGCCGCTCCCTTAAGGCTCTCCGGTCCAGGTCGCTTAAATTCTCCAGCAGGGTGTAATCGTAATCCCGGTCGTCCTCCAGGCAGTAGTCTCTCATTCCCTTTTCCAGTCTGCCCACCATCTCCCGGGCCTGATCCTTCGTCAGCTTCCCGGAAAACGGATATTCCGCCCAGTTTCTCACCAGGCGGACCCGGCTGTAAACAATATTGGGATTTTCTTTATCTGTCTCTTCAAACCATTTAAGCATCTGTCTCACTTCCCATTTTCAATTTTCGGATCTCATCCCGGCAGCGGGCTGCCTCGTCGTAGTCCTCCCGCTTTACCGCAGCCTGCTGACAGGCGTACAGGCGGGCGATCTGCTCCTCCACGCTGGCGGTCCGGTCCTCCTCCCCGGAAATACTCTGAGCCGTCTCCTCAGCCTCCGGCGTCTGGGCATTCTTTGCCTTCTTGCCCCGGTGGCAGTCGCTTCCCTGCAGCTGCTTGATCTTGTCGCTGATCAGCAGGTCAAAAACCTCATAGCAGTCCGGACAGCCAAACCGGCTGGTCTTCACAAATTCTTCGTAGCTGGTGCCGCAGGTGGGGCAGACCACCTGGCTGTAATTTTCCTCTCTGGGATTTCCGGCCCCCAGCCCCAGCAGTCCGGACAGCAGCCTTCCCAGTGGGAAATCCTGCCCCAGATCCATCTCGCTGGCGCACTGGGCGCAGAAATTGTGCTCCGTCCGCACTCCGTTTACTACCTCTGTATACTGAATTGTAGCCTCTCTGGCTTTACATCTCTCACACAACATGTTCTATCCTCCGCGGACAAACGTCCTTTATGAACGCCGGAAACCATCTGCCCTCCGGCCGATTCCCGTTCCCGGTTCTGTTGACAGTATCAACGGGAGCTGTGACTACTCTCCGCCCCCTGCAAACCGGTCAAAAATCTCATCCACCAGACTGTGGACCTCCTCCCGGCTCACATTTTTACAGACCCCTCTGGCCAGAACCACCCCAAGATCCCGGCGCATCTCCTCCAGGGCCTGGAGCTTGTTCACATCCAGAGAGACGATGGCTCCCCGTCTCCGGTCCAGTTTGACGAATCCCTCCTGCCTCAGTACAGCATATGCCTTGTTGACTGTGTGCATGTTGATCCCGATGCGGTCCGCCATCTGTCTCACAGAGGGCAGCACCTCTCCTTCCCGGATCCGGTCCGTGGCTATTCCCAGTATAATCTGGTTGCAGAGCTGAACATAATATGCTTCATCACTGTTAAAATCAATCTCCACTATCATAGAAACACCATCTTTCGTTATATCTGTTCTAGTGTTAGTATAACAAAACAATGAACTCTCGTCAATACTTATTTTTTCCGGCCGGTAAATAGAAGTCCGTCCCGGGAAAGGCACTGCCCTTTTCCCGGGACGGACTGTCAAGGACTTACAGATCAATCAGCTCTATATCGTCGTCCTCATCTTTATTCTCTTGTCTCTCCTCCGGAAGCTCCTCGTCGTCGCTGTCCAGATCCACCAGCTGGAAATCGACCTCCTCCGGGGCAGATCCTTCCCCGCCGCCGGCGTTCTCAGACCCCTGGTCCCGATTTTCCTCTAAGGCTTCTTCCTCCGGCTCTTCCTTCCGGATGTCCGTCTCCCTGGACGCAGCCTGTTCTGCCGCCGCCAGATGATCCTCCGGCTTCCGTCTGGATTTTTTCTCCGGCTTTCCTCCGTCATCCGTCTTCGGCTTTCCGCCCTTCTTCTTCAGAACCACAATCAGCGTCACCACCAGTCCGGCACAGACCACACCCAGGAAAATGATCACGATTCCTCTCATGTCATAGTCGTGGAGCAGATCCGAGTAAGTGCCCACCACATCCTGGTACTGATCGGAAGAAATGCCGCTCACACCGGGGATATCCTGGAAATATCTCTGGATCGTATTCTCCTCCAGGTCATAGCGGTAGAATTCCTTCACACCGTTCCAGTTCATGCCGTAGAAGATCATGTACTGGGGATTTTCCTCCCCTGCGGGAACCCAGCCGGATACCTGGCCGCCTCCCGGCAGATTCATGATTCCCTCCGTAAATCCGGCGGGCACGGTCACGCTCTCGTCCGGAGTCAGAACGATCACCGACTTCGGCGTGGTGGAAACTTCCATATAGGCGGAGAAACTGTCCTTCGCCTCGTCGTAGATAAAGAATTTGGCCTCCCCGTCGCCGTTTACCAGGCAGATGAGAAGCAGGTCTTTCTGGATTCCTCTTCCCGCCATAATATCCTGGCCCTTGTAATTGTAAGTGAAGCCCTCAAATCCTTCCGGCAGGGTGGTCACGTCAAAGCTCTGGGCCACATTGTACTGCACCTGGTCGATGACCACAGTCAGATCTCCCGCAGCGACCGCTCCTCCGGCCTCCGCGCCGCCCTCCGTCTTCGTCACATGGATGATGTAGGTCTGGCTCTGTCCGTCCGCCGCCGTCACCACGCAGTTCACCGTGTTCTCTCCCATCTGCAGGTTGCTGGTGCCGTTCACCGTCACCGTGGCGGACTCGTCATTGGCCTCCGCGCTCACGGCGATTTTCGTCACATCCGGGCCCACGCTGACGCTGTACTCCGTCACATCCGTGGAAAATTCCGGGGAAAGGGTACCGGGTGAAACCTTCAGAGACTTCAGCCCCGCATCTGCGGAAGCTCCCGCTTCCGCCTCCACCGTCACGGTGGAGCTTCCCAGCCGGTCTACCGTGGCTATCTGTTCATCAGCGTCGTATACCTCCTGGGTGCTGACCGTGATCTGGGCCGATCCCGCCTGAAGGGCGCGGAAAGTGAGGGAAGTGGCCATCTGCTGGGCCCCCGCCTCCGCCGTCTGGCGGACGCTCACAGATCCGGCTCCGCCGCTGGCGTCCGGTCCGCTGACAAACTCCAGAATATCCGGGTCATAGGAGAGCATGAGGCTGGAACGCCCCAGCGCCTCCCCGCTCAGAGAAGAAATCTTCAGGGTCACATCCACCTCCTGTCCCACAGTCACTGTGGGATCGGAGAATGCGATCCTGACGCTGGCCGCAAAGGAGGTAAGCATCCCCCATGGAACGGTAACCGCCAGCATACAGGTCATGACTGCGCCTAAAAGCGCCTTTTTCAACTTTATTATTTTCATCTTATCCTGCTCTTCTTTCCTTATAATTATATCCCCATCCGCGATCTGCGCCCGCAGCTACATTCCCATGCCCGGACCGGTGAGAAGATCCTGGCTGCTGCTCTGGCCGCCGGAGCTCTGGGAGGAGCTGCCGGCGCTTCCGGAAGCGGATGTCTCCGGCACGGTTCCTCCGGCTCCCTGGGTGTAGGTGGGACCCTGCGCCTGTCTCACCACATGGATGACATACTCCCTCACCGTTCCATTCTGAGCCGTCACATTGATCCGGATCTCATTGATTCCGCTCTGCAGGCTGATGGTTCCCGTACCGCTCACGGAAGCCGTGGAATCCAGCACAGAAGCCTGTACGTTCACGCTGCTCACCGACTCGTCCACAATCAGGTCGTAGGATGTGGTATCCATGTTAAAGGTGGGCGTAAGGGCAAAGCCTTCCACTGCCAGTCCTCCCAGCTTGTTGTTGGGACTTCCGTCCAGAGCCGGTTTGGTGCAGGCTGTGGCCGGCATATTGGTATACACCGGAATCTTGAACTCCAAGGCCGTCTGCTTCATCTCATCACTGTAGGCCGTGGACATTTCATAGCCCTCGGAAGCCGCCGCCTGGACATTGGTCATATACTGATGCTTGTACAGGTTGCTGCCCTGTACGTTAAATTTCTTCAGGTAAAAGGTATCCTGGCCGGCCTGTACAAAATTGGTGCCGTAGTACTCCGCGCCGCCCATGATAGCCTTCTCCACCGTATTCCACGGCCGTCCGTAGCTGCCGGACTGGGAGGCATACCACAGTCCCCTGGTCACGGCGTCCATACTGCCGGTGGCATAAGCTCCAATATTGTAGAAATTGTAATATCCCTCATAGGGAGACCGGGTGCCGGAAATACTGGGGCTGCCGTTTGCCCCGTTCTCCTGGATGATCATGGCTGCCAGCACGTAGGGATTCACTCCCGACTGCTGGGCCGCGTTCATGATAATCTGCGCGTAGGAAAGAGTTCCCGAGGAAGGAGCCTGGGAGCTGCCGGACTGAGAGGAAGTTCCCGTCACAGAAGTTTCTGTTCCGTCTCCCCCTCCGGTCAGATCCATACCCGGGCCGTAACTGCTGGCCACGGTGGCCGCCTCGTTGCGGCTTAAAGCCACAGACGGGCTCTCATAGCTTACCCCGCCGTCCGCGCCGGAGCTCTCTGTCCCGTTTCCCGTCGTACCGGAGGAGGAAGAAGAGCTCCCGTCCCCGGAACCGCCGGGACCGATGCCGATTCCCGGACCTTCACTCCCGCTGTCTGCGGCGCTGCCGGAGGAAGTACCTGAGGAACCGCTTCCGGCTGTCCCGCTGGAAGCCACGGAACCATTTTCCATGAAGGTGCCCTTCAGCATGGTCTGAAGCCCCTCGATGGTGTGGACAGAGCCGTCATAACTCTGAAGCAGAAACTGGAAAATGTAGTTCTCATCCAGGAAATTCCTGGGATCCATGTAGTAGCTGATAATCTCCTGGGACGCCGCTACCCAGGAGCTCCCGTCAAATCCAGGCCAGGTGCTGGTGCTCCAGTCGTAGGCTCCCGCCGCCGTGGACTTCCACGAGGAAATGCTGCCGGAGCTCACCAGATTGGTGCCCACCACACTTTCGTTGGAAACCGCGTCATTCCAGTCCAGGCCGGTGTGCTGGGCCGTAAACACCCAGTTGGGATATTTGGCGTGAAGGGCCCTCAGGCTGTCCTTGTAGCTGTCAGGAAATCCCTGAGCGTTGAGATATGCCTCAAAATCCGCATCGGATGTGTAGGATACGGGAAATTTTATGTAGGCGGAAGATACGAAGCCTGTCACCTGGGATCCCCCGCTTCCGGTAAATCTTACCTGATACCACAGCGCCCCGTCGGACGCCGTCTGTTCGCCGATCACCGTCACCGCCGCTCCCCGGGTCAGTCTGGTGACCACGGAGTTGGAGGTGCCCGGACCGCTGCGGACGTTTACATTGGTCCCGTTGATACTGGCGCTTCTCTCCGTGTAAGCCATGACCTCCAGGGCGGGAAGCAGGCTGGCCGCCGGCTGGGACACAGCCAGAACCAGTCCCACAAGCAGGGCCGTTCCTCTCTTTCTGTATTTCTTTCTCATTGATTTTCTCCTAAATCTCATGTTGTCCGGACAGACAGACTGCCCTCATTTTGACAATACCCTCATTATAATGATAAAGGCAATCCTGTGTCAACCAATTCAGGGAAAGTTCACAGAATCCTAGGAATTTGTAAGGAAATTTTAAAAGGAAGCGCTGAAAAAGGCGCCCCGGCCTGCAGCCGGAAGCGCCTCTTTTTACGTATTTTCACGGCATCTGCCGTCTGTTTATTCCTCAGAAAACTGATCCTTGCCTACTCCGCATAAGGGGCATACCCAGTCCTCAGGCACATCCTCCCATGCCGTTCCCGGCTCCACGCCGTTGTCCGGATCTCCAACCTCCGGGTCATAAACATAGCCGCACACGTCACAAACATACTTTTTCATATTGCTGCTCCTTTCTCATGCTTCGTCTTCTCTCATGATGTTCTTCTTTTTTTGATTTATACTTCGCAGAAAGGAAATCCGTTCTGCTCATGGGTTCATTGTATCACAGGACATCTCCTTTGTCTGTTGCATTTGCACCAGTTCTGTGATAATCTTTCCCTGTATGGGAGGTGATTTTTTATGAATACGGACGAAAACCAGCTTTTTTCCGGAATTCCACGGGAACAGGTGGAGCAGATGCTGCCCTGCCTGGAAGCCAGCCGAAGGGAATTTTCCGCCGGACGGCTCATTTACTCCTACCAGTCCGGCAAAACAGCGGCCATTCTCCTGAAAGGGACCGCCTCCGTGGTCCGCTATGAGGCAAACGGCAGCCGCACCATCCTGGAATCCCTGGGCGAAGGCGGGATCTTCGGCGCCGGCCTGGACTTTCACACGGAAAGTCTGGGAAGCGTCCATGTGATCTGCGACTCCAGCTGTCAGGTACTGTTCCTTAATTATGAAAAAATGATCCGTCCCTGCCGGAACGCCTGTCCCAGACATCTGGATCTGGTGCAGAATATCCTGTCCATTCTCTCCCGCAAATCCCGCCTTCTGGGGGAGCGGGTGGAGGTGCTGAGCCAGCGGTCCATCCGGGACAAGCTGATGTGCTACTTCAGCCAGCTTGCCGCAAAGCAGGGGGCTTCCACTTTCACTCTGCCCTTTTCCATGATGGACCTGGCGGACTTTCTCTCCGTCAACCGCAGCGCCATGGTCCGGGAACTGAAATCCATGCGGGAGGACGGGCTGGTGGCAGTGAACCGGCGGGAAATCACCCTGCTGTGAGCGGCATCCCGCCGCCCTGCCGGTGTTACCGGCACAACTCGTTAAAGCAGATGGCACCGTAGGGACGGATTCTCATCCTGTAGGCGCTTCCTTCTCCCAACGCCTTCTCTATATATTCCACATACTCATCCACCAGATCATTGGGCAGCATGGCCATGATCACACCGGCAAAACCGCCGCCGTGCACCCGGCAGGCACCTCTTCCCTTATCCGCAATAAACAGCTCCGTCAGAGCGAGGGCGATGGTGATTCCCTGCTCCTGATAGTTGGAATTGGTGTAACAGTTCTGCAGCCATTTCCAGGAAGAATTGCCGGAAGCGGTGATGTTCTCCAAAAATACATCGAACCGCCCTTCCTTCAGGGCCTTCACCATGATCTCCACTCTCTTGTTCTCCTCGAAGAAGTGGAGGGCGCGGAGCACGGAACGGTCTCCCGCATACTCCCGCACCTTCGCCAGGTTGTCAATCACTTCTTTTTCCGTGATTTCTGAGCAGTATTCCTTCCCGAAATATTCCGCCACTTTCTTCATCTCCGCGGGCACGGCGGAGTAGTCGGCGCTCAGATCCGCGTGTCCCCGGCCGGTCTGTACGATAATCAGGCTGTGATTCTGGGAATCGAAATCAAAGTCAATCTTCTCCACCTTCGGATCCGACGGCTCCATAAAGTCGATGGTGATCAGACCGCCCACCGCGCAGGCCATCTGGTCCAGCAGGCCGGATGCCTTGTCCCAGTAATTATTCTCCGCGTATTTGCCGATATGGGCATAGGCCACAGTGCTCATCCGCCCGTCGTTAAACAGGGTGTTGATCATGGAGCAGAGGAGCATCTCGAAAGATGCCGACGAGCTGACCCCCGCGGCGCTGATCACATTGCTGGTGATGTAGGCGTCAAAGCCTCCCACCTCATAGCCGGACTCCTGAAATCCCTTTAACAGTCCCTTGACCAGATCTTCCGTTCCCGCCTTTCTCCGGCTGGGAGCCAGATTATTCAAATCCACAGTAAACTCCTGTCCGAAGGTGACGCTGACAATCCGCACCTTTGCGGAATGGTTGGCCGCTGCCGCGCCCACACAGTCCAGATTAATGCTGCCCGCCAGCACCTTTCCGTGGTTGTGGTCCGTGTGGTTGCCGCTGATCTCCGTCCGCCCCGGGGAGGTGAACAGCTTGACTTCCCCGTCTCCGAATTTGTCCCGGTAACCCTTTAACACCTCCCGGTATCTCTCTTTCTGTTCCTGCACCTGCGCTCTGCCGTAAAGGGCCTCTAACAGCTTCTCCGCCTCCTGCCCGTCCAGCATTTCCATTGTCTGTTCCACATTCATGGCCTGTCTCTCCTTTTCTCCGCTTTCGGCCGGCTCTCTCCCGGGCCTTCCGATTATCTTAACTATATCACAAGAGCAAAGGGTCAAACAATACAATATTTTATGAAATATGCTCAAAAATATTGGACTGCTTGCGCCCCGCTCTTTTTTCCGATATGCTTATGTAAAAAGTGTGAAAACGCCGGCGGATTCTCCTTGGGACAGCCGGCAGGCAGGAGGCGGAACATGGACTGGAACGGCAAACCCTATCACTCTCTGGATTATGAGCTGAAAACCACATTCGGAAAAAAGGTCTACAAACTGGCTCTGGACGGGGGCATGACCTGTCCCAACCGGGACGGCACTCTGGGAACCGGCGGCTGCATCTTCTGCAGCGAGGGGGGATCCGGCGACTTTGCCGCCCCCAGGCGGGATACGGTGACCCGGCAGATCGAGGAGGCGAAAAAACGCCTGGAGCCCAAGCTGGGAGGCCGGGACGTGTCCTACATCGCCTATTTTCAGTCCTACACCAACACCTACGCTCCGACTGCCTATCTGGAACGGCTCTTTTCAGAGGCCATAGCCCATCCGGATGTATCGGTCCTTTCCGCAGCCACCCGCCCCGACTGTCTGCCTCCGGAAACGGTGGATCTCCTGTCCCGGCTGAACCGGGAAAAGCCGGTGTGGGTGGAGCTGGGGCTTCAGACCATCCACGAGGAATCCGCCCGCTTTATCCGCAGAGGCTATCCATATCCCGTCTTTCTCGACGCTTTCCGGCGCCTGAAGGAGGCCGGCCTCACAGTGATCGTCCACGTTATCCTGGGCATTCCCGGGGAGACCAGAGACATGATGCTTGAAACCGTCCAGGCTGTGGGAGACCTCCCCGCGGACGGCATCAAGCTCCAGCTCCTCCACGTGCTGGAAGGCACGGACCTGGGCCGTCTCTACCGCAGCCGCCCATTTCCCGTCATGGAGCTGGAAGAATACCTGGACCTGGTGGTGGACGCCATCTCCCTCCTCCCCCCGGAGGTGGTCATCCACCGCATCAGCGGGGACGGGCCGAAGCGCCTGCTCATCGCCCCTCTCTGGAGCGCAAATAAGCGCCTGGTCCTCAATTCCATGGCCAGGCGCTTCAAAGAGCGGGGAGCGTTTCAGGGCTGCGCCCGCTGAACCGATCATCCGTTGGATTTACTGCTGCTCGTCTTTTAACAGAACCTCCTCCACCAGCCGGGCCGCGTCCCTGACGCAGTCCGGGCAGGAGCAGATCACTTTTTTCGTCTCAATTCCCTTCAGCACGTGACAGCTGATAGTCTGGTTCTTCTCCTCAAACCGGCGGATGACTTCCTTCGCCAGCCCATAGGTCTTCATCTTGCTGTCCGGTTTTTCAAAATTGGCGGTGCTGGTCTTCAGTCCCGCCAGCACGCAGGCTCCGGCCACCGCCCCGCAGGTTCCCTCAAAAGTTCCCGCCATGCCCCGGCCCAGACCTTCTGTGGCCTTAAACATCAGTTCCTGATCCGCCCCAAACAGGTCGCAGTAGGTGCAGACTACCGCCTGGGCGCAGTTATATCCCTTCAGATACTTTTCCACTGCCTGTTCTGCTCTTGATTCCATTCTGTGTTCCTCCTTATTTCTGTATCTCTTTTCGTTTCTCCGTCATCAGCTGATGCAGATGAATGGTCAGATAAAGCTCCTCCTGCTTTGTGATCTGCGTTCCATACTTCGCCTCAATAAAGCGGCCGATCCGCCCGACGCACTCATACTCCTCCGGGCACATTTCCAGAATTCTCTGCCGCAGTACATCCTCCTGATCTTCGTCCGTCATCTGCCCCCGCAGCAGGCGGGACACAAACAGTCTCAGATGAGTCAGCAGACGGGAGTAGGCGATGCCCTCCTCCAGAGAAGAAATCTTCAGGCCATACCGGATGATATTTAAAATCTGCCCCACCACCTCGTCGATCTCCCGGTTGCGCTCCTCAAACTGCCCGTTCTGCTGGGCGTTGATAAAGTGGAAGGCAATATTTCCGATCTCTCCCTCCGGGAGTTCCATGCCGAACCGCTCCTGAAACAGTTTCGCTCCATATCTGGCCACATCATATTCCTCAGGATTGAACCGGCGCAGATCCGCGGTGTAAAAATTTTCTATCACTACATGATCCCTCAGCCGCTTCTCCGTAAAGGCCAGATGATCGGTCAGCGCCAGATATATGTGATCCATCAGCTTCATGTGGTATTTTTCCACCGCATAGGACACGATGCTTTTGGTCAGATTGAAATAATCCTCCCCCACCTCCGCCGCCAGACGGATCACATCCCGGACTACGCTCCGGTCCCGGAGAACAAAAATCTTCTGGATCTCGCTCTCCTTCAGCTCATAGCCGATCGCCTTTTTATAGCCGATTCCCTTTCCCGACAGAATGACTTCCTGCCCATCTTCGTCCAGAGCCATGATCAGAGAATTATTTAACACCTTGATAACCCTCATACTCCATGCCCCTTCCCTCTTTTAAAACAGACTTTCTCCGTCCGTCTCGATCACTTTCCTATACCAGTCGTAGGATTTTTTCTTATACCTGCGGTATGTCCCCCTTCCGTAATCGTCGCAGTCCACATAGATCAGGCCGTACCGCTTGCTGATCTGCTTGGTTGACTCCGAGATCAGATCGATGCAGCCCCAGCAGGTATATCCCATCACTTCCACCCCGTCCTCGTCTATGGCATCCAGAACCGCTTTCAGGTGGGCGTTCATATACTCGATCCGGTAGTCATCCTCCACCGTGTGGTCTTCCCTCAGCGCATCCTTCGCCCCAAGGCCATTTTCCACAATAAACAAGGGCTTCCGGTAGCGGTCGTAAAGGTCCACCAGGGAGATCCGCAGGCCCATGGGATCGATCTGCCATCCCCACTGGGACTCTGGCAGATAAGGATTTTTATAACCTACCGCCGTATTCCCCGCGCTTTTCTCCAGCTCTGATCCATTTTCCGCAGCACAATAAGAATTATAATAGGAAAAGGAGACAAAATCCACCGGATATTTTTTCATCACCGCATCGTCCTCCGGCTCCTTCTGAATGCGGATTCCCTGTTTTCTGAAATAGTTGAGGAGAAAACGGGGATACTCCCCGAACACCTGGGTATCGCTGTAACAGTAGGTGCTTCTCATAATATCCTGAGCCTTCTTCACGTCCTCCGGGCGGCAGCTGTAGGGATAATAGGTCAGCTTTGTCAGCATACATCCCACCTGGGACCCGGGAATAATCTCATGACAGAGTTTTGTCGCCAGGGCGGATGCCACAAACTGATGGTGCATGGCCTGGAACACCACTTCCTCAAAATTCTTTCCCGGAAAGCACTCTCTCAGCAGCCCTGCGGAAGTGAAGGGATGGCGAATCATGGAATCAATTTCATTGAAGGTCAGCCAGTATTTCACCTGACCCCGGTACCGCCGGCAGATGGTTTCCACAAAGCGGAGAAAAAAATCTACCGTTTTTCTGCTGTACCATCCACCGTACTTCAGAGCCAGATGGACCGGCATCTCATAATGGCTCATGGTGACTAGAGGCTCGATCCCATATCTGGCGCACTCCGCGAAAACCCGGTCATAGAATTTCAGTCCCTCCTCGCTGGGCTCTTCCTCATCCCCCAGAGGGAATATTCTGGTCCAGGCAATGGACATGCGGAAGCATTTAAATCCCATTCCCGCCAACAGGCGGATGTCTTCCTCATAATGATGGTAGAAATCCACACCGCGGCGCTTGGGGTAATTGACCGTATCATCCGTCTGCAGAGCTGTCTGCACATCTTCCAGAGTCACGTGGTTCTGCAGGGTATAATCCCGCACATCCTGATCGAAATGCTGCCGCATGCAGTCCTCCACGGAAATGCCTTTTCCCCCTTCTCTCCAGCCGCCCTCCAGCTGATTGGCAGCTGTGGCTCCGCCCCAGAGAAATCCCTTTGGAAATGTCCTTCCCTCCATGGCGTCACTCCTCCTTCTTCTTTTCTATAATCACTGCATCCGTCCCTTCATCCACCTGACTTCCTTCCGCCTTCACCACGGCCTGATAATCTTCCGTATTGGTCACGATCAGGCAGACGGTGGGATCATATCCCGCCTGGCGGATATTTTCAATGTCAAAGGACACTATTTTTTCCCCTTTGGAAAGCCGAGCTCCCTGAGACGCGTATTTGGTAAAAAACCTGCCTCCCAGCTCCACCGTGTCAATTCCAATGTGGATCAGAAGCTCCACACCGCTGTCCAGCTTCAGGCCGATGGCATGGCCGGTCTCGTAGAGAACGCTGACCTGGCAGTCCTCCGGAGCTACCACTTCTCCTTTTTCCGGGATCACAGCCGCTCCTTTTCCCAGGGCTCCTGTGGCAAAAACCTCATCCTTTACCTGCTTTAAGGAAATCAGCTTTCCCTTGACGGGAGATCCGATCCGGATGTCGGCTTTCTCCGGCTGCTCCTCCTCCATCGGTTCCTGGTCTTCCTGTTCCTGAACAGGCTCCTTTTCTTCCGGCGTCTCCTGCTCCCCGTCCGGCTTATCATCCTCAAAGCCAACGATAAAGGTCAGGGCCGCCGCTCCGAAAAAGGCCACCCCACAGCCCAACAGATAGATCAGGAACTTGTTCATTCCGCCGGCGGCGTAAGCTACCGCTGTCAGCAGACAGCCGTTTACATGGGATTCTGCGTAAACACCTCCCCATCCGATGATGGCGCCCCCCACAGCTCCGCTGATAACCGCGCAGATCATGGGCTTTTTCAGTCTCAGGTTACAGCCATAGAGAGCCGGCTCCGTGATTCCCGCAAGGGCTGCTGTCAGGGATGTGGAAGCTGCCACACTTTTCAGCTGGCTGTTTTTCGTCCGCAGCATTACTCCCAGAGCCGCGCCGCCCTGGGCAAAGTTGGCGGGAGAAGACATGGCCATCAGAGTCTGTCTGCCGGACACCGCCACATCGTTGAAAGAAATGGGAACCAGAGCGCGGTGGGCGCCGAATGCCACAAATACACACCAGAGGCCGCCGATCAGCGCTCCGCCCAGGATCACGTTAAATCCGATAATGGTGTTGTACACTACCTGGATGGCATTGCCGATATAGATTCCCACCGGCCCCAGGACGCCGAAAGTAACGGGAACCATGATGATCAGAGACAGCCCCGGAACCAGAATCACCTGAAGGATCTCCGGGATCACTTTTTTCAACAGTTTTTCCAGATATTTCAGCACAATCACCACCAGAATGATGGGGATGACGGACTCCGTATAGCTGAAGACCCGCTCCACGTCACCGATCTGCCAGGCTCCTTTTACCATGGGAATGCCCAGCACCCGGGTAACGGTGGACGCGTCCTGCATCAGAGCGTCGATCTGGGGATATACCAGAAGGCCGCCGATGGCCATGGCCGTAAACTGGCTGGTCTTTAACGCCTTTGCCGCCGTACAGGCCAGGAAAATAGGCATGTAATAGAAGATAATCTGGCTGGCGGCGTAGAGTACCACATAGGTATCCGTTCCTGTGATGTCCACTCCCCTGCTGTTCATGTAAAGCTGGGCGGCGGTAAGAATTCCCTTCAGAAGGCCGGAAGCCGCAATGGCCGGAACCAGCGGGGTAAACATGGCGGAGATCACCTGGAACACCGTATTGGCGATGCTCTTCTTCCCCTCGTCCTCCGGCTCGCCGCTCACATCCACCAGCTTCACCACTTCGTCGTAGACCTGTTCCACCTTATTTCCAATCACCACCTGGAACTGACCGCCTCCGTCCACCACGGAGATCACCCCTTCCAGACGGCTGACCTGGTCTTTGTCCGCCAGCTTCCGGTCCTTTAGCACCAGCCGAAGCCTGGTAAAACAATGCGTCACACTTGTAATATTCTCTTTTCCGCCCACGTGATCTACGATCTCTCGGGCCAGTCTGCTGTAATCCATAATATCCTCCTTGCCTTCCGGCATTTGACTGACTGTTTACAGGTTCTGCGCGCACAGGGAATGAAGAGCTTTCCGGCGGATGTCACGGTTTTTCAGAAGAAAAAAGACCGCAACCAAAAGATCCCTCTTCAGGATCTTTCAGTTCCGGTCTTGCCTGCATTACCAGTAACACGCCAGAGACGTATCTTCAATTTATCTATTTTATATCATTATCTCCGCCGACTGTCAATACTTTTTATCATTTCTCCATAAAATCACAGAGCCATAACTACGCCGCCGTCATTGGCATACACGGTGGATACCCCTGCGGTCTCCGTAACAACGACCTCCTTAAACTGTGCCTTGCCGCACATAATAGACCGCACCAGCTCCGCCCGGGCGGGATTGTTGCAGTGGGCGATGACCAGCCGCTTTCCGGCGGTGTCCCCCGCCTCCTTCAAAGCGATCTCGCACATGCGGTTTAAAGCCTTCGTGATGCCTCTGGCCTGATCCAGCTTGATGATGGTTCCCTCGTTGGCCCCCATCACCGGTTTGATATTCAGAGCCGTGGCGAAAAACGCCTGCAGGCCGGTGAGCCTGCCGTTCTTCCGGAGAGTATCCAGGGATTCCAGCACGAAATAAGTCTTCATCTTCATCCGGTAATCCATCACCTGCTCCACAATCTGGTCAAAGGGCACGTCCTTTTCGCACAGCTCCTGGAGAAACAGGGCGATGTTCAGCTGACCGGCGGACGCGGAGTGGGAACCCACCACAAAGATGTTCTTGTCTTTTCCGTGCTCCTCCTCGTAGAGCTGCCTGCCCAGCTCGGCGCTGCCGTAGGTGCCGCTCAAGTGTTCCGAAAGGGTCACTACAAAAATATTGTCGGCATCGCATTCGTAGGCTTCCTTAAACGCCTCCGGCGAAGGACAGGCCGTCCTGGGACACTCCGGACAGTTTTTTACCAGCTCGAGGAAATGCTTCTGGTCAAAGGTCTCATCGTCCACCACCTGGACATTCCCCACCTGAAGAGTCAGGGGAATGAGCTGAAAATGGGGATCCTTTTTCTGTTTTTCTGTCAGATCCGTGCAGCTGTCGCCGATAATTTTGTAGTTCATCATATGCCTCCATGCTTCCATATTTTAAGATGTAGTTTTGATTACTACTTATTATAGCATCGCTCCGGCATATTTTCAACTTATCCGTGACATTTTATCCATATATTTTCCAGCGGAGCCCTATCCGCTGATCCCTACTCGCTTCTCAGGGCGTCGATGGGGTTGAGCTTCGCCGCCCGGCTGGCCGGCATATATCCGAAGAACAGACCGATTCCCACGGAAACCGAAAAGGAGATCACGATGGCGGTAAAGGTGGGCGGAGAATCGATTCCCATAGCTTTTCCGATGAGGACGGAAGCCACAGATCCCAGCACAATGCCGATGACGCCTCCGATGGAGCTGGTCATAGCCGCCTCGATGACGAACTGCTGCATGATCACTCCCCGCTTCGCCCCCAGGGCCTTGCGGATGCCGATTTCCCTGGTCCGCTCCGTCACCGACACCAGCATGATGTTCATGACGCCCACGCCGGCCACCAGAAGGGAGATTCCGGCGATGCCGCCCAGCATGGCGGACATCATTCCGATCTGTTCATTTAGGGAGTCCAGCAGCTCGCTATTGGCGTTCACGTTGTACAGATCGTCGTTCTGGAAGGTTTTGTAGAGAAAGCTTTCCAGCTGGCTGGTGCACTCGGAGGTGTTGTCCGTGGTGACGGACGTAAAGATATAGCTGCTGATGGACCCGTCCCTGGTCAGCTTCGTGGCGCTGGAGTAGGGGATCCAGACAAAATCGTCGCTGCCCCCCTCGTCCAGATCATCCTCATCCTGCCGTTCCACCACGCCGATGATCTTGAAAGCTTCTCCGTTGATCTTCAGCGTCTGACCCAGGGCGTCCTCAGGACTGCCGAACAGCTCATAGGCCACGTAGTACCCGGCCACGCAGGTCTTCTGCCGGGAGACTATATCAGAATAGGAAATATTTCTCCCCGCCGCCAGCTGATAATCCCGGATGGTCAGATAGTCCTCGCTGTAGCCGCCGATGCTGGTAGCGTCCAGGGATTCATTTCCGTATTTCACCACACCGGCCACATTCACCACCGGCGTCATTTCCTCGTAAAGATCCGTGTGCTCTTCAAAAAACTCATAAGTGTCATCCACATCAAGGGAACGGGAGGGAAGATTGATCACGCTGACGGAAATCTGGTTTACTCCCATATCGGCAAAGCTCTCCATCACCGACGACATGTATCCGTTTACAATGCTCACCAGGATGATCACGGCGGCGACGCCGATGATGATTCCCAGCATGGTGAGAAAAGACCGCATCTTGTTCCCCAGGATGCTCTTGATGGCCATTTTAAATGATTGCAGCATAATCTTTCACATCTCCGTCAAAATTAATCTTTCCATCGTAAATCCGCACCACCCGCTTCGCCTCCACGGCAATGGAGTTGTCGTGGGTGATCATCACAATGGTATTTCCCTCTTCATTGATCTTCTTCAAAAAGTCCAGCACTTCCCGGCTGGTACGGGAGTCCAGAGCTCCCGTGGGCTCGTCAGCCAGGATCAGGGAGGGATCCCCCGCCAGAGCTCTGGCGATGGAGACCCTCTGCTGCTGTCCTCCGGAGAGCTGGTTGGGCATATTTCTCCACTTTTCTTTCAGCCCCACTTTCTCCAGGGACTCCATAGCCCGCTCCCGCCGTTCTTCCCTGCCCACTCCCGCGTAGAGAAGGGGCAGCTCCACATTTTCCAGCAGGTTTAACTTGGGCAGCAGATTGTACTGCTGGAAGATAAATCCGATCATTTTGTTGCGGATGACGGCCAGCTGGTCGTCGCTCATGTCGCTTACGTCCTCGCCGCCCAGATAATAGCTGCCTTCTGTAGGTACGTCCAGCGCCCCGATTATGTTCATCAGCGTGGACTTTCCGCTGCCGGATTTTCCCACAATGGCCACGAATTCTCCTTTGTAGATGGTGAGGGTGATGCCGTCGTTGGCCCGCACCTCCTCATCTCCCATATGGTAAATCTTATAGATATCTTTCAGCTCTATGAGCGGTTCCGCCATAGCACTTCCTCCTATCTGTCTCAGTCCGCTTATTCTATCTGGGGCCCATGCCGCCACCGCCTCCGGGAGCGCCGCCACCGCCGGGCCCGCCTCCCATACCGCCGCCCATGCCGCCCATGGGCATCATGGAAGCGCTGCTGTCGGTGCTGGACTCATCCACATAGACCTCGTCTCCCTCGGACAGGCCGCTGGTGATCTCCACATACTCGTCACTGATCAGGCCGGTCTCCACCTCCACAGAACGGAAGCCGGCGGGCACACCGGGCTCTGCCTCCGCGGACGGATCTTTCACATAGACCCGGTTGCCCCGCATGAGGGAATCCGCGGGAATGGCCAGCACGTCTGTGGCCTCATCCAGGATAATGGTTCCCGTCACGTTCATGCCGGGGATCAGATCTCCCGCGTCGTCCAGGGTCACAGTCACCGGATAGTTGGTGACCCCGTTGGAATAGGAGCCGTTGATGCTCACATTGGTCACTGTGCCGGTGAAGGTCTGCCCTTCAAAGGCATCCGCCACCACCTGTACCTTCTGTCCCACTTCCACGCTCTGGATATCCATCTCGTCAATGGACATCTCAAAGGTCAGTTCCGACAGGTCATAGATAATGGCCAGAGCGGTCTCCGAGCTGGAATCTCTGGTGATGGTCTCTCCGGCGTTTACATTTTTTACAATCACCTGTCCGGAGATGGGGGCGGTGATGGTGTAGTTGTCGTAGGTGTCCTGGGTACTCTCAATGCTGTTCTGGGCGTTCTCCACCTGCTGCTGGGCGGAATCCACACTGCTCTTGTAATTTCGCATCATCCGGTCCGCAGAGCTGGCGGTCATGGAAAACAGAGGAGTTCCCTCCGTCACGTAATCGCCCTCCGACACCAGCACGGCCTCGATCTCCACCGTAGAATCCAGATCCTCCGCCGTCATGGTGGTCTCCACGGAAGGCTCAAAGGTTCCCTCCTCCACGCAGGTCATATCCCCCACGGTCACCACCGCCATGTGGGAGGTGGTCAGACCTCCGGGGTTGGTCACCTGGACATGGACGTAGCGGACGATTCTGCCGCCGGTGATGGTCTCATCCATGTTGGAGACGGAAGTCACCGTTCCCGTGAGCATCTCCCCCGTATCCGTCAAAGTTACGGTGCACTCCGTCCCCGGGGCGATAGCCGCCGCGTCGGCGGAGAGGAATGGCACCTTCAGCTTCATGGTGGTGTCGTCGTAGATGTCCGCCACCGTAGTACCGCCGCTCACCCGGTCTCCCGCCTCAATATAGAGATTGCGGATGTAGCCGGACCGGGTGGATTTGTATGTATTTCCGGAAAACTTGGACTGGGCTTCATTGTAGTCCGCCTGGGCGTCCGCCAGGTCATCCTGAGCCCGCTGCAGGCTGTTCTGGGCGGAAGTGACCTGAGATTCCATGGAGGAACTGTCAATCTGGTAAAGCACCTGCCCCTCCGTCACCTGGTCCCCTTCCTCAAAATCTGCCGACAGCACTTCTCCCTCCACCAGGGATGTCACCGTATAAGAATCCTTCGCCGACAGGCTTCCCGAAGCGGAAAGGGTGGATGTAATGTCCTGGCGGGCAGCCACGGCCGTCCGCTGAGCCTGGGACTCGGTGCTGGCCGCCTGCTGCCGTCTCTGCAGGAAAATGGCTCCGCCGATGATCAGAACCGCGATCACCGCGCATCCCACAGCCAGCTTCTTTTTCCCTGCCTTTTTCTTCGGGGATTTCTTCGCCGGCTGCTCCTGGCCCTCCGTCTTTTTTCTGAATAAATTAGGCATTTTCATCTTCTCTGCGCTCCCTTAGTTTGATTTGATTTGATCAGTCCACATCCTCATCCACATAGTCCAGCACCGTGTAGGTCTCATTGTCGTTTCCGTCGGTGGAAGTGGAGTAAATCAGGGTGATCCGGTCTCCCACCTCCAGCGTTCCGTACATGGAGAAGGCAAACTGCATTTCTGAGCTGCCTAACAGGTACCGGTCCCCATTGTCCAGCTCCACCTCCGTGGGGGTCATCACATCGCTGGAATTATAATAAATATGGGTGATATATCCGTTGACCACATTCCGGTCGGAATCTCCGTCCGCCGACTCGCTGTAGGCCCACACCGTCTTGGCGCTGGAATTATAGTAGATCACCAGATATCCGGTGTTCAGATAAGATTTGAAGGTCTCCATCTCCACCGCCGTTCCGTTTACAAAGAAGTTGGCCTCGTTCATGCCGAAGGGCATGCTCTCCACAAACCGGCTCCAGCTGGTCACCACCTTCGGCCCCTTCAGGCTGTTGTCCGCCATGGCCAGAGGATTGATCTCCCCGTCGGAGGTGAGCTCGCAGCCCAGAATCGATCCGTAGATGCCGGAACCGTTTTTCGGCTCCGCCTTTAACAGATTGTAAAACAGGTTGATGCAGTCCTCCTTCGTCAGGGTGTCCGACGAACTCTTCCCGATCTCATCATTTAAATCCAGGTATTCAAACATGCTCATGCGCCCGCCGATCTGGTCTCCTGTGAAATCCTCGCTGGTGTAACCTAAAAGGGCCAGAACTCCCCTGGCCGCTTCCTGCAGGGTTACGTACTGGTCCGGACGGAACACGCCTCCAAGATATCCCACCATCCATTCATTGGAGGCAGCGATCCTCACATAGGAAGCGTACATATTGTCCTTGGGCACATCGGCGAAAACAGAAACCGTACTGCGGTCCGACGTAATATTGCGGTATTCCGACGCATTCACCAGCATCTGGGCAAACTGGGCTCTGGTCACCGGCTGATAGATCCCCGTCAGATCCATAATTCCGGAAATTCCTATCACTTTCTTTCTCAGCTCAAACTCTGTGGAAGAGGAAGACGCCGCCTCCGCTTCCAGAGGAGGCGTCACTGCCATCAGAACAGAAGCCGCCGCCAGAGAAAATGCTACCATCTGTCTTTTCATTTATCTGCTCCTTCCGTTTTAAGTCTCTGCCTGTTGCTGTTCATCTTAAATTAATCTCAAGCTGCTATAACTATAAGTTCCGTAGCTGAAAGGAAGCTGAAATTCACAAAAAATTCAAACTTCAGTTTCTTTTCAGCGTGCTATACTATGATGTAGATAATCCGAAGGGAGTATTCCGCCTGAAACGGCGAGAAGGAGAATTTTTGTATGAGAATATTGATTGTGGAAGACGAAAAACGGCTGGCCATGACCCTGAAGGATCTTCTGGAACAGGCCGGCTACCAGGCAGACATGGCCTTCGACGGAAATGACGGATTGGAGCTGGCAAAAAGTGATATTTACGACGCGGTGATCCTGGACGTCATGCTGCCCCTGCTCAATGGATTTCAGGTCCTGAGGGCTCTCCGGGCCAGCGGCCGGATGACTCCGGTGCTCATGCTCACCGCCAGAGGAGAGCTGGCCGACCGGGTAAACGGCCTGGATTCCGGCGCCGACTACTACCTCACCAAGCCATTTGAAAACGAGGAGCTGCTGGCTTGTCTGCGGACCATCCTGAGACGTCAGGCCGCCATCGTTCCCGACTTTCTGGAATTCGGGGACCTGGTCTTAAATCCTGCCGCCTCCCAGCTCTCCTGCGGGGAAAAAAGCGTGACCTTAAGCTCCAAAGAGCTGGAGCTACTCACCGTCCTCTTTAAAAATACAGGGCAGTTTATCTCCAAAGAGACTCTGCTGTTAAAGGTGTGGGGGTATGACGCCAGCGTCAACGGCAACAGCGTGGAGGCTTACGTCTCCTTTATCCGGAAGAAGCTCTCTCTGCTCCAGTCCGCCGTGTCCGTAAAGGTGGCCCGCAATATCGGCTACCGGCTGGAGGTCCGCCCATGATCCGCCGCCTCCGATGGAAATTCGTGACCATCCTCATGGCCGTCATCTCCCTGTTTCTGGTCATCATCCTGACCACCATGTACTATACCAATAAAATGGGGTATGAGCAGCGCAGCATGGGAATGCTGCAGATGGCCCTCCAGGATTCCAGGGAACCCAGACGCGATCCCAGATTTTCCGGTGGGGAGACAGGTGGGGAGACGGCGCCGGAACCGCGGCCGGATCAGGACCGCCAGTCAGCGGGGCCCCCCGCCCAGGACCGTTTTCCCGTGCTGGTGGCCGAGCAGGACGGGGAGGGAAATGTCCGCATCCTGCTCAACCGGATCTATCAGCTGGACGAGGATGATGTGGGCTCCCTGATCCGCCAGGCCTCCCAGCAGAACCGGCGGGGAGGGATCCTGACCAGACAGAGTCTCCGCTTCCTGCTGGACCCGGACTTTCCCGACGGCTCCGTCCGCTATGCCTTCGCCGACATCTCCCAGGAACAGTACGCCCTCCGCTGGCAGATCATCTATTCCTTCATCATCGGCTTTCTGGCCCTGGCCGCCTTTCTGGCTGTGTCCGTCTGGCTGTCCCGGTGGGCCACCAGGCCCACGGAGGAGGCCTGGCAGGCCCAGCAGCAGTTTGTCTCCGACGCCTCCCATGAGCTGAAGACGCCCCTCACGGTCATTCTGGCCAATATCAGCCTTTTAAAACAGTCCCCGGGAATCACAGACCGGGACGACTGTATGAGGATCGACCACATCGACTCCGAGGCCTCCCGCATGAAGCTGCTGACGGAAAGCCTGCTGACCCTGGCCAGAAGCGACGGTTCTTCCCGGAAGAAGACCGAGGATTTCACTCCCCTGGACTTCAGCTATCTGGTGGAGAGCTGCGTCTCCACCTTTGAGCCGGTGGCTTTCGAGATGGGGAAATCCATCTGTTCCCACATCGCCGAAAAACTCACGGTAAACGGCAGCGAGGCAAAGCTGCGCCAGCTGGCGGATATCCTTCTGGACAACGGCTGCAAATACAGCCGGGACAAAAGCTGCATCCAGGTAAATGTAAAGCAGGAGGGATCGGAGGCGGTATTCTCCGTGACCACCGAGGGGCCCCCTCTCCGACCGGAGGAATTAAAACAGCTCTTCCGGCGGTTTTACCGGGCGGATCCGTCCCGGGGAAAGGTGGAAGGATTCGGTCTGGGACTGTCCATCGCCCAGGCCGTCTGCGCGGAACATAAAGGAAAGATCACTGCATCCACCGACGGGGTGGGGGCCAATACCTTTACGGTACGCCTCCCCCTCTGCCGAAGGGACAGTGATCTGAAATAAATCTGCTGTATAGAAACTGTATTTAACCTCTACATGGGAACCGCGTTCAGCGCCATGGCCACAATGGGAATGGTGATCAGGGACAGCAGGGTGGACGTCATAATCAGCTCTGACGCAAACTTGTAGTCCCGGCCATATTTCTCCGCCAGCATGACGGTGGTGCTGGCCGCCGGCATGGCCGTAAGAAGAACGCTCACCTTAATGCTCAGCTCGTCCAGAGGGAGCTTCCAGAGCAGGATTCCCACCAGAAGGGGGATTAACAGCAGCCGGTAAAAGCTGTAGACAATGGCATCCTTATTCAGCATCTCCCTGGGCTCCACATCGCTTAAAATCGCCCCGATAAGCATCATGCTCAGAGCCGTGCTGCACCCGCCGATCTGCCCGATGGTGGCGCTTAAAGGCGACGGCAGGTAGATCCCCGCGGTGTAGGCGGCCATAATGGCAAGCCCCAGAAACACGGCGATGATGCAGGGATGGGTGAGCACCTTTTTTACCACCTCGCGGCTGCTGACAGTGGTAAACATGGACAGGCCGTAGGACCACATGAACACTCTCTGGGGCAGCAGAAACACAGACGCGTAGAGCAGTCCCAGGGAACCGTAGACGGCGGAGGCCACCGGCATGCCGATAAATCCGGCGTTGGACACCATGGTGGCGTATTTCAGACAGATCTTTTTGTCTTCCTCCGCGTTCTTATAGAAAAAGCGGTTCCACACCCAGTAAAAGAACTGGATTCCGCAGGATATGAGAAACACGTTTAACGTGGAGATCAAAATATCCGGGGACAGCTCCATCTCAAAGGACTGGAGAATGGAGCAGGGGAGCACCACCATCAGGATCACATCCACCAGGTGGTCTCTGGTCTCCGTGTTAAGCACGCCTTTCTTCCCCAGCACAAATCCCACAACGGCCAGCAAAAAAATCTGTATCTGCAGTTCAATCATTTCCATGGTTATCTTCCGCCTCTTCTTTCATTTTCTCTCTCCAGACATTCTAAAAAAAATGAATATAATTGTAAACCTATTTTTTAGGATATTTAATATTAACATCTTTCATATTTCACTGGAGACTGCTGCGAAATGAAAAGGCGTTCTCACTGCACCCAGACGCCGTTTCCGTCCACGTAATAGCCGTCCGGCGTGTAGGCATTCTTCACCATGGCGCCGTCGGAACCCAGGTAGTACCAGTTTTCTCCGGTCGGAACCCAGTAGTCCTTTGCCATGGCGCCGCTGCTGCGGAAGTAGTACCACTCCCCGTCGGCAGCCTGTCTCCAGCCGGTGGCCATAACCCCGTCGGCGTCAAACCAGTACTCTTCTCCGTCAATATTCATCCACTCCCCGGCAGCCCGCGTGCCGTCCGATTTGATGAAATACCAGTCGTCTCCGCTCTGCTCCCACCGGTTTTCCCCGGTGCCTGAGCCGTTCATCAGAGCGCTGTAGTTTTCAAAACCGTAGTCCAGAAGGGCCTTGGTGTCCGCGTAATGGGTGGAAGCGCTCTTCATCACCACGGCGATCAGACGCACCCCGTTCCGCTCCGCCGCAGTCACCAGGGTGTTTCCCGCCTTTGAGGTGTATCCGGTCTTTCCTCCGATAATCCCCTCATAGTACCGGGAATCGGTGGAATAAAACATCTTGTGGCCCATGGTCACCGTTCTCCCCGACGGATTGTTCTTCGTGGCCCCGATGGTGTAGCTCAGGGTGGAGTCCACCTTCCGGACCGTGGGATTTTCCATGGCCGCCCGCATGATCAGGGCCATGTCGTAGGGGGTTGTCCTGTGGTTTTCATTGTTCAGTCCGTTGGGATTGACAAAATTGGTATTCTGGCAGCCCAGCTCCTTCGCCCGGGCGTTCATCATAGCCGCAAAGTTCTCCACGCTGCCGGCCACATGTTCCGCCAGCCCGTTGGCCACCTCGTTGGCAGATTTTAAGAGGAGGGCGTACAGGCAGTCCTCCACCGTCAGCTGATCCCCCGCCGTCAGATTCAGTGTCACCGCCCCGGACTCCAGATTGGTAGTGGCCGCCTCGGAGAAAGTGACCACCTCGTCCAGACTGCAGTTTTCCGCCACCAGAAGGGCCGTCATCAGCTTGGTAATGCTGGCGGGATAAAACTGCGTGTTCTCATTCTTGCCGTAGAGCAGCTTTCCCGTGGAAGCGTCGATGAGGGCCGCCCCCTCCGACTGAACCTGAGGCGCTGAAACGGTGGAAACTGTGGTTCCGGCTCCCGCTCCCGCCTGAGTCTGAGTTCCGCCCAGGGACGCCCCAGGGCCGGCGCTCTCCGTCTGGGATGAGCCCTGGGAAGTTCCCCCTGTGGATGCTCCCCCTGCGGATGTCCCTCCGGCGGACGTCCCGGCAGAGGTACTGCTTCCCGGGCCGGCGCTCTCCCCCGAAGAACTGCCTCCGGGACCAACGCTCTCCGCGGAAGCTCCGGAGCTCTCCGCCGCAGCCCCGCTCTCTGCGGGAATGGGCGGAATGACGGCGGCCGCAGAGGCCGCCTGGGAACAGGTAAGACTGGCGCAGAGGGCCAGCAGCAGAATGGATCGATATCTTTTCATATGTAATGTCTCCTGTTTTTTCTCAAAAATCTTGTTAAATTATACCACAGAATGAAAGGAGGCGGGGAATCGATTTTCTTACATTTTTATTGAGAAAAGCCATAGCCGGACAAGCAGGCCCTGACCCGGTCCGCCAGATCCCGGTCCGTTTTCCGAAACAGCTCCAGCTCCCTCTCCCGCACTGCCGGGCTGCAGAGATCCAGCTGCCGGCCGGCCCCAGCTGCCAGACGCTCCTTCTTCTCCTCTCCCAGCCCTCTCCAGTAGGCCGCCGCCTGGGAAAAGTCATCCGCCTCCCCGGGAATTCTGAAGGCAGGGGAAGGCTCCCGGAGATTGTCGGCAGTATACACAGGCGGGCAGAAAGCGTACTCTTTTTCTCCCTCCTGAGGCAGCTCTTCCTCCTTCGCCGCCGGCCGGTTCACAGCTATCTCCCAGTAATCTTCTCCCAGCCGCCTTCTGGCGGCGTCCGCGCAGGCAAATATCCGCCCCTGGAGCATCATATCTCCGGAAAGACTGACCCCCGGCACCAGGCTTCCCGGATCAAAAACTGCCTGGCCCACCTGGGAAGCCTGGTCCTCCGGATTCCGGTTCAAGGTCAGAAGTCCCGCCCGGACCAGAGGAAAACGGTCCTCCGGCCAGATCTTCGTGCAGTCCAGGGGGTCAAATTCCAGTCCCCAGGCGGTCTCCAGATCCATCATCTGCACCGCAAACTCGTACTCCAGCGCCTCTCCCAGTCTCAGCGCCTCATAGAACCGTCTGGCCGCGGCGTCCCGGTCCGCCCCCGAAGCCTCAGCCGCCGCTTCCTTCTTCCGGCGGCTGAGGAAATGGTACTTCACCAGCCTCCTCTCTCCTCCGTCTGCCTCCCACACAAAGGTGTTCACCCCGTGTCCGTCCATCTCCCCGTAATCCCGGACCGTCCCGCCTTCGCCCAAAAGCCGCACAATCAGATTCAGAGTTTCCGGACACCGGGAGCAGAAATCCCAGGCCTTCTCCGGATCCGGCCGGCAGGAGGCGGCCGCCGGCTCCAGGGCCCGGATCAGATCCCCGTATTTCAGGGGATCCCGGATAAAAAACAGGGGAACATTCAGCCCTGTCACATCGTAATTTCCCCGGCGGGTATAAAATTTCACAAAAAACCCCCGGATATCCCCCGCCTCGCCGAAGCAGTCTCCCAATCCGGAACGGGAGAAGCGGACAAACACCTCCGTCCGCCCGGCGGGATCCTGCAGAAATTCCGCTCTGGTCCAGGCCTTCATGGACTGAAAGGGCTGGAAAAATCCAAAAGCACCGGCCTCCATGTCCTGGGCCCTGACCAGATCCCTCCGCCTCTGATTTTCAAACACACTCTCCGGAGTCCACACTCTGCCGTTCTCCCTCATACCTGTCCTCCTTTCCTGCTACGGCTACTCTATGCCCGGAACTGCTTTTCCAGACCTCTTTTTCCTTTTACCCCCGCCCCGCCGTCTTTTTCTGAATATCCCTCTCCCCTCCTTGTACTCCCGCAGAAAGGATGATAGAATGGGGAGACAGCGGCAGAAAAACTGCTGCATAATCAGGAGGTTTCCCATGAAAAACAAACGTATCCCATCCATCGCAGGACGGATCGCCGTGTCCGCCCTGCTGATCTTTCTCGCATTTTATATGCTGCTGCCGGCAATCAACCTGAGAGACCGGAATTTCTTCCAGTTTCTCATTCTGTCCATTCTGATCATACTGGTGGTCAATTTTCTCACGTTCCTGAAGGATTTTCTCTCCAGTCTCCTGGACGGGGGCATGACCATCGCCCACCGGGACCCGGTCACGGGACAGATCATCTTTGAAAAACGCCAGAGGAAAGACCGCCCCATCAGTCTGGAGCGGCCGTTAAAGCTGGGCTTTGGGGCCATCGCCCTGCTCCTTGTCTGGATGGCCGCCGCCACCGTCATCGGAACGCCTCTGTTTAACGCCGCCAGATACCGGGACCTGATCACCCTCACCGACGGCGACTTCGCCGCGGACATCGCCGAGATCGAGATGAAAAACATTCCCGTGGTGGACAGGGACTCCGCCTCCCGCCTGGGCGACCGGAAGCTGGGGGAAATGACGGAGCTGGTATCCCAGTTTGAGATCGCCGGCAATTACACCCAGATCAACTACCGGGGCACTCCCTACCGGGTGACTCCCCTAAGGTACGCCGACCCCATCAAATGGTTTTTCAACCGGAAATCCGGTCTGCCGGCCTACATCACCGTGGACATGGTGACCCAGCAGACCGACCTGGTCTGGCTGGAGGAAGGGATGAAATACTCCCCCAGCGAATATTTCTTCCGAAATATTGACCGCTATCTCCGGTTCCGCTATCCCACGAAAATCTTTGACGACGTTTCCTTTGAAATCGATGACAGCGGCGTACCCTACTGGGTGGCGCCCACCATCACCTACCGGGTGGGCTGGTGGGACGGCAGAGACATTGACGGAGCCGTCCTGGTAAACGCGGTGACCGGCGAGTGCACCTATTACGACAAGGAGGACGTTCCCCAGTGGATCGACCAGCTCTACGCCTCCGATCTGATCATCACCCAGCTGGATGACAACGGAAAGTATCAGAACGGCTACTGGAACTCCATCTTCGGTCAGAGGAATGTGCGCCGCACCACCTACGGCTACAACTATCTGGCCTTAAACGACGACGTGTACCTCTACACCGGAATGTCCTCCGTCACCGCCGACCAGTCCAATATCGGCTTCGTGCTGGTCAACCTGCGGACGAAGGAAACCCGGTTTTACACCGTTCCCGGAGCCACAGAACAGTCCGCCATGGCCTCCGCGGAGGGGCAGGTGCAGCATTTAAATTACAAGGCCACCTTCCCTCTGCTCTTAAACATCTCCAACCGGCCCACCTACTTCATCTCTCTGAAGGACGGCGCCGGCCTGGTGAAAATGTACGCCTTTGTGGACGTGGAACAGTACCAGATCGTGGGGACGGGACAGTCTGTCACCGAAGCGGAGGACAACTACCGTCAGGCCCTGAACCTGGAGGATGTGGCTCTGGAGACGCCTGCAGGAACCGAACCGGTTTCCGGAGAGATCGAAGCCATTGAGAACGTGGTGGTATCGGGAAACACCTGCTACTATTTCACCCTCTCCGGCTCCGAGGACGTATACTGCGCCCCGGTCACCTTAGATCCCCGGCTGCCTTTCCTGCAGCCCGGTGATTCCGTCTCCTTCCTCCCCGCGGAGAGCGGAAGCCCCATCCAGGTACTGGAATGGAGATAACAGAGCAGCCCACCCCGGTTTTCACGCCGGGATGGGCTGTCCTGTTTTTGATTTCTGTTTTTCTTTATTTCTTCTCTTCCTCTGCCCCGTCCTCTTTCTGATTCTGCGTCTGATTCTGCGCCAGACTCTCGTTTAAAATATCCATAAATTCCTCTCCTGTGATGGTCTCATGGATATACAGGTACTGGGCCAGGGAATTCAGTTCCTTCATATGGGCCCGCAGCAGATTTTCCGCCTTCTGGTACTGAGTCTTCACCACCTCGATCACCTTCCGGTCGATCTCCGTGGCCGTCTCCGGGGAGCAGGCCAGGGAGGCGTCTCCGCCCAGATACTGGTTGCCCACCGTCTCCAGAGCCACCATGCCGAAACTGTCGCTCATGCCGAACCGGGTGATCATGGCCCTGGCAAGCTTGGTGGCCTGCTCAATATCGTTAGAGGCACCGGTGGTGATGGAGTGGAAGATCAGATCCTCCGCCACCCGGCCGCCGGTGAAGGTAGCAATCTTATTTTCCAGTTCTTCCTTGGTCATCAGGTTGTGTTCATCCTGGTCCACCTGCATGGTGTAGCCCAGGGCGCCGGAGGTTCTGGGAATAATGGTAATCTTCGTCACCGGAGCCGAATTGGTCTGAAGAGCCGCCACCAGGGCGTGGCCGGTCTCGTGATAGGAGACCACCATCTTCTCGTGGTCGGACATGATCTTGTTTTTCTTCTGGTAGCCGGCGATCACCACTTCCACGCTCTCCTCCAGATCCGCCTGGGTGACCACTTTTCTTCCGTTTCTCACCGCGTGAAGGGCAGCCTCATTGACCATATTGGCCAGCTCCGCGCCGGAAGCTCCCGCCGCAGCCCGGGCGATGGCGGCAAAGTCCACATCGTCCGCCAGCTTCACCTTCTTGCCGTGAACCTTCAGAATGGCTTCCCTTCCCTGAAGATCGGGAAGCTCCACGGGAATTCTCCGGTCAAACCGCCCCGGACGGAGCAGAGCCGGATCCAAAGATTCCGGGCGGTTGGTGGCCGCCAGGATGATCACGCCTTTCCGGGCGTCAAAACCATCCATCTCCGTGAGCAGCTGGTTTAAGGTCTGCTCTCTCTCGTCGTTGCCGCCCATGGGGCCGCTGTCCCTCTTCTTTCCAATGGTATCGATCTCGTCGATGAACACGATACAGGGAGCTTTCTCATTGGCCTGTTTAAACAGGTCCCGGACCTTCGCCGCTCCCATGCCCACAAACATCTCCACAAACTCAGATCCGGAGATGGAGAAGAAGGGCACGTTGGCCTCTCCGGCCACCGCCTTTGCCAGCAGCGTCTTGCCGGTTCCGGGCGGGCCCACCAAAAGAGCTCCCTTGGGGATGGTGGCTCCAATCTCCGTATACCGTCCGGGATTGTGAAGATAGTCCACAATCTCCTTCAGCAGCTCCTTGGCCTCCTCCTCGCCGGCCACATCGGAGAACCGGATCCCCTCCGTGGACTGAACATAGACCTTTGCGTTGCTCTTTCCAAAGGACATGGCGTTCCCCAGGCCGCCCGTCCCCATTTTTTTCATCATCCACCGGGACAGCAGCTGTCCCAGAACCACAAAAAGCACCACCGGGACCACCCAGCTGATCAGCATCTGCAGCAGGGGGGACATCTGCTGCACAATGGGTTCCCCGAAATCCCGGATGCCCGCGCTGTACAGCCGGTCCACCAGGAACGGATCGTCCATCCGGCCGGTTTTATAATAGTTGGGCGGCGTGTCCTTGTCGCTGAAAATGATCTCCGTATCCGTCACCTGGACCTCCGCCAGATCCCGCTCCTCCGCCATCTGGAGAAACTCGCCGTACCCCACTTCCTCCACCCGGGCGGAAAACAGGGAAGGGGTCACCAGCATATTAAACAGCATCAGCACCACCAGCGCGATCAGATAATAGAAGATCAGCGGCTTTTTTGGTGTTTTTACTTCCTTCATACCTTTGATTCCTTTCTCATTTTTTTTCTTTTTTCAGGTTCTGCGCAAGACTGCACAATTTATTCAGTCCATTGATAATTTCCTCCACGTTTTCCTGGGGCTCCTCCTGCAGAAAGCGGCCGCAGCACTGGTCCAGCTCTTCCTTCATGTCCTGGAGCAGCTTCCGGCCCTCCTCGTCCATGTCCACCAGCACCACCCGCTCATCTTCCGGACAGCGGCTGCGCACAATCAGCTTTTTCTCCTCCATTTTCTTACAGACGCCGGTAATATTTCCCCGAAGAATACCCACTTTTTCACTCAGCTCCCCCACGCTCTGGGGCCCGGACTTCTCCAGCGCCATCAGAATATGAAACTGCTGGGGAGGCAGGCCGTAGCGCCGGCACACCGGCACGATGCAGATCTCCATTGCGTCCTTGAGAACAAGAGACGCCTCTAAGAGTTCGTTCCGAAAATCCGCTGAGGTCATTTGATTCCTCCTTTTGTTCTTAAAATATGTATTTTATATTTTAATCTGTATTTGTGTATTTTCAATATCTATTTTGTAAAAGAAGTATAAAATTTTCATAATTTTTTCCCTGAAAGACCATTTTGGGATAAAAAAAGAGCTGTCCGCTATTTTACAGCTTTCAGCTCGTCAACGATGGCATCCAGCCAGTCTCCGCCCCAGTCTTCTCCCAGGGCAAAAAGGGCCCGAAATACCAGATCTTCCTGTTCCTCTCGCTTTTTCAGATGTCCCAGCCTTCTGATCTCCTCCAGGATCACCTGCTTTTTCCCTCTGATCTCCGGCCTTGCCAGCCAGAAGCCGTCTGCATCATAATCAAAAAAACGGCCGCAGGGCGTCCGGCAGAGGGCGCAGTCGGGGAGGATCTCATCCTTTTTCTTCCGGATCGCCTCCGCCAGAGCCGGTCCACTCTCCCCTTCCAGGTCCGCAGAATCATCCGGCCGGCCCACCGGACTGTCTCCCGCGCTTTTCAGGGCGTCTGTCCAGGCGGATCCGTCCAGCAGCCGGCAGAGAGCCGTCTCCACCAGCCGCTTTGTCTCCTCGTCTGCCGGTTCCCGGTCCGCCGTCCTCACCAGTCCGACCACCGCTCCCAGCAGATCATTCCACTTCTCTTCCATCATCTGTCTCCTACTGCTCCAGGATCTCTCCGTTTACGGAAACCACTGTCACCTGCCAGGGCAGGAACTTTCCGCTGTTCTGAAGGGCTGTCTTTACCGCCCGCTCCAGCCCGCCGCAGCAGGGCACCTCCATGCGGACTATGGTGACGCTTTTGATTTCATTGCGCCGGATGATCTCCGTCAGCTTCTCCGTATAATCCACCGGATCCAGCTTCGGACAGCCGATCAGCGTCACCCGGCCGCGGATGAACCGGTTGTGGAAATCTCCGAAAGCGTAAGCCGTGCAGTCCGCCGCTATGAGAAGGCTGGCGCCCTGGTAATAGGGGGCTGTCACCGGGGCAAGCTGAATCTGAACGGGCCACTGGCGCAGCTGGCTCTGGGCCGGAATCCCGGTCTCCCGGCAGCTTTCCCCAGCGGCTTTTCCGCCACGCTCAATGGCTCTGGAAGCGGCGCCGGGGCAGCCGCAGGCGGAGGCTTTCGTCTGTTTGCTCTCCTCCTGTCTTCTGCGGCTTTCCATGTGAACCTTCACCGCCTCCTCGTCAAAGGCTGCCGCCTCCCTCTCCTCGAAGGAGATGGCCCCCGTGGGACAGGCGGGCAGGCAGTTGCCCAGACCGTCGCAGTAATCGTCCCGGATCAGCTCCGCCTTGCCGTCCACCATGGCGATAGCGCCCTCCTGGCAGGCGTCAGCGCAGAGACCGCAGCCGTTGCATTTTTCTCTGTCTATCACAATAATTTTTCTGATCATTTCTTCTTTTCCTCCATATCTTCCTTGACCTCATGGGGAGAGTATACTATAATTTCCGGAAAAAGTATGTTGTAATTCCAACAAAGGAGGAAATATTT
>NBJMR02800__coassemble_1443_pt1 | contig 41335 bp, 39 predicted proteins | sample NBJMR02800__metabat2_low_PE_040 | metagenome-assembled genome bin NBJMR02800 | reverse complement strand
GCGGCGGCCTGACAGCATTTATTTTAGTGTCTGCGCTGTGGGATGTCAAGAAAAAGGGCGGGAGAGAAAAAGTACTTGCGCAAACCGGGGTTTTGTTGGATAATGATAGCGTTACTGTAAGGAACGAAAGAAGCTTAGCAAAAGACTGGATGAGGAGAGTGAAGAATGAAATCGTATGCTGAAATGACGAGAGAAGAGCTGAAGGCGCTCCACGACGAGCTGTCCGTTCAGTATAGAGAGATGCAGGAGAAGGATCTGAAGCTGGATATGTCCAGAGGAAAGCCCAGCCTGGCTCAGCTGGATCTGTCCATGGGAATGATGGACGTGCTCAGCAGCCATGACGATTTAACCTGCGAGGATGGTACGGACTGCCGCAACTATGGATGTCTGGAGGGAATCAGCGAGGTGAAGGAGCTGATTGCCGACATGATGGAGGTGGCTCCCGCCAATGTGATTATCTATGGAAACTCCAGCCTGAACGTGATGTACGACACCGTTGCCCGTTCCATCACCAACGGCGTTATGGGAAGCACCCCCTGGGGCAAGCTGGACAAGGTGAAATTTCTCTGCCCGGTGCCGGGATATGACCGTCATTTCGCCATTACGGAGTATTTCGGAATTGAGATGATCAATGTGCCCATGACTCCTCAGGGGCCGGACATGGACATGGTGGAGGAGCTGGTATCCTCTGACGATTCCATCAAAGGTATCTGGTGTGTGCCGAAGTATTCCAATCCCCAGGGATATTCCTATTCCGATGAGACGGTGAGACGTTTTGCCAGATTAAAGCCGGCAGCCCAGGATTTCCGTATTTACTGGGATAACGCTTACACCATCCACCATCTTTATGACAACGATCAGGATCATCTCATTGAGATCCTGGCTGAGTGCAAGAGAGCGGGCAATCCGGATCTGGCTTACAAGTTTGCTTCCACATCCAAGATCTGTTTCCCCGGCTCCGGCATCGCGGCCCTGGCGGCGTCTCCCAACAACCTGGAGGACATCCGCAGACAGCTGTCTGTGCAGACCATCGGCCATGACAAGGTAAACCAGCTGAGAAATGTGAGATTCTTCAAGGACATCCACGGAATGATCGAGCATATGAGAAAGCACGCGGATATTCTGCGGCCGAAGTTTGAGGCTGTGGAGCGGATCCTGGATCAGGAGCTGGGCGGCCTGGGCATTGCGGAGTGGACGAAGCCGAAGGGCGGATACTTCATCTCTTTTGAGTCCCTGGACGGCTGCGCCAAGGAGATTGTGGCCAGATGCAAGAAGGCCGGAGTGGTGCTGACAAACGCGGGCGCTACCTATCCTTACGGAAAGGATCCCCACGATAGCAATATCCGGATTGCACCTTCTTATCCGCCGTTAAACGACCTGGAGCTGGCCACGGAGCTTCTGTGCCTGTGCACGAAGCTGGTGAGCACGGAGAAACTGCTGGCCGATATGAAGAACGGCCCGAAGAAAGCACCTGCTGCCCAGGTGGCAGAAGAGGCGTAAAAGCCGGAAATAAAAGATCCCGACGGCATGTGCCGTCGGGATTATTGCCATCAGGGATCTTATGTGAGAGAAAAGAGGATCACATTCATGAATGCCTGGAACGCGGAGGTCTGATATTTGTCCTGAAGAAAGGTGACGTGGGTGGTACAGTCCAGGTTAAAATCCGGGACGGTCAGCTCTGTCAGAGTTCCAGCCTCCAGATCTGCCTCCGCCAGGGCCCTGGGGAGGATGGCGACGCCAATGCCCTCCCTTGCCGCCTTTAAAAGAATGGCGGAGCTGGTGCTGGTCCAGGCGGGAAGAGCTGTCAGGTCATAAAAGAGAAAGGCGCTGTCCACGATCCGCCGGATCATACTGCCCGGTTCCTTTAAGAGCAGAGGCTGTCTGGCAAGCTCCGGTACGCTCAGCTCTCCGGCAGATGCGGCCGGAAAAGCGGGGGAGCAGAGAATGGCCAGGGGCTGGGAGGAGACGGGAACCTTCACAAAGTGTTCGTCATCTGTCATGCCTTCCGTGAGAGCCATATCAATTTTGCGATGGATCAGCTGCTTTTTCAGCTCCGATTCGCTGTCCACAAAGACGCGGATCTGGATCTTTTCGTGGCTGGGACGGAATTTTTCCAGAATGGGAAACAGAACCGTGGCGGCCACCGACGGCGTGGCTCCGATTTTCAGCTCATACCGGACTTCATCGGCCTGAAATCCCCGCTGTAGATCCTCGTAAAGTTCCAGAAGAGGGATTACTTTGGACAGAAAGAGCTGGCCGGCTTCGTTCAGCACGATCTTTCTGGCGGTCCGGTCAAAGAGCTGGGTCCCCAGAGATTCCTCCAGCTCGCTGATGGTGCGGGAGATGGCCGGCTGAGTGGTGGAGAGGCGTTCCGCGGCTTTCGTGATGCTTTCCTCTTCACAAACGGTTTTAAACGTATAAAGCTGCTTGATTTTCATATGAATTCCTCGTATAGATACCAAAAATATTATGATAATAATATACCATTACAGCTATAAAAAATCCAGTATTTATTGCAGAAATATTATGATAAAAAGGAGATAACAGGTTGAAGCTGAACAAAGGAAAGATTTTGATCCTGCTGGCGTGCGCGGCGGCCCTGCTGGGCGGGTGTGGGAGACGGCAGACGGAACCGGTGAGCCGGTCCGGTTTTCTGCTGAACACCTTCGTCACGGTGACTCTCTATGACTCGGAGGATGAAGCCATCCTGGACGGGTGCATGGATCTGTGCCGGGAGTATGAAGGCCTGCTCAGCCGTACCATAGAGACCAGCGAGATTTATCAGATTAATCACCGCCCCCCGGGGACCAGAGAGATGGAGGTGTCTGAGGACACAGCGGATGTGATCGAAAAAGGCCTGTATTACAGCCGGCTGTCGGGAGGGGCGTTTGACATCACCATCGAGCCCATCAGCTCCCTGTGGGATTTCACATCGGAAAATCCCCAGGTACCGGATCCCTCCCTGATCGAGGAAAACCTGCCGAGAGTGGGGTATGAAAAACTGGAGGTGGAGGGGAACAAAATTCTCTTTTCCGACGACGGGACCACCATCGATCTGGGGGCCATCGCGAAGGGATTTATCGCAGACCGGATGAAGGAGTACCTGCTGGATCAGGGAGTGAAGAGCGCCATCATCAATCTGGGAGGCAATGTGCTCTGTGTGGGCGCCAACGGAAAGAATCCCTTCCGCATTGGAATCCAGAGACCGTATGCCAGTCACAATGAGACGGTGGGAGTGGTAGAGGTGGAGGATATGTCAGTGGTTTCCTCCGGCGTCTATGAGCGCCATTTTGAGAAAGATGGGATCAATTACCACCATATTTTAAATCCGGAGACGGGGTACCCCTACGAGAACGGCCTGACGGCGGTTACCATTCTCTCCAGACAGTCGGTAGACGGGGACGGGCTGAGCACCACCTGCTTTTCGCTGGGTCTGGAAAAGGGAATGGAGCTGATCGATTCCCTGGACAATGCCTGGGCGGTGTTTATCACCGACGACGGAGAGCTTCATTACTCAGAGGGAATGGAGCAGTGGATGAAGGAAGAATAGGCCGGCAGAGAGAGGCCGGACAGGTTCCGGCGGCGGTGGCGGCAGGCTTTACATTTCCAGAAAGGTGTAATACAATAGCCGGAAAGATGAAAGGATGGGAAGACAGATGACAGAATGGATTAAGGAAAAACTGGTAAACCGGGAAACGGTTTCCTATTTGATTTTCGGCGTGCTCACCACTCTGGTGGACTGGGTCTCCTACGGAATCATGCGAGAGCCTTTCGGGTACCGGACAGCCACCATACTCAGTCAGGTTTTCGCCATCCTGTTCGCCTATGTGACCAATAAGATTTTTGTGTTTGAAAGCTTCGACTTCCGCCCCAGGCATCTGGTGCGGGAGATGGCCAGCTTTTTCGGCTGCCGGCTGTTTACGGCCGTCTTCACCTATGTGGCTATGGTGGTTCTGGTGGACGGACTGGGAATCACCCAGGATATGCTCTGCAAAATAGCCGTGTCGGGCATCTCCCTGGTGATGAACTACGTGTTCAGCAAGCTGATCATATTTCGGAAGCGATTGACGGGGAAAAGATGAGATGAGACAGGGAGAGGCGGGACAGGCAGCCAGTGAGCTGGACGAAATTCTTGAAGTTATGGAGAAGAGAGAGATGGATAATAAACTGCACTGCGGCGGAGAAGACGCCGCTCTGGTAGGGGAGGAGACCGGGTGTGGGGAGGAAGAGCTGATCGTGGAGGATCTGGACGGGGAGGAAACCGGCCGGCCGGCGCCGTCGGCGGGCGGGCAGACATCTGAGCCGGATCCCGGGCCGGGGCCGGCGGGAGAACCGGGAACGGCGGCTGGATCAAAGCCGGTCTCCGGGGCTGATTCGGCGCAGAGATCCGGGGCGGTGAGAATGCCCCGGAGAGCCAGTCTGATCCGTCCGGTGGATGGACTGCTGGCGGCCTTCTGGATTCCGGTGGTAATTATGATTATCATTTTTATCCAGCGGGAGATTTTCCCCTTTGGAGAAAACAGTTTTCTGCGGACGGATATGTACCATCAGTACGCCCCCTTCTTTTCGGAGTTTCACCACAAGCTGAGGACGGGCGGAAGCCTGCTTTACAGCTGGGATGTGGGCGGCGGGGTAAATTTTGCGGCTCTCTATGCCTATTATCTGGCCAGCCCGGTGAACTGGCTGATTATTCTGTGCCCGAAGGCCTACATCATCGAGTTCATGACCTATATGATCGTGTTCAAGATTGGCCTTTCCGGTCTTACCTTTGCCTGGTATCTGAGAAAGCACGGGCGGGCCGGTGATTTCGGCGCGGCCTTTTTCGGGATTTTCTATGCTCTTTCCGGGTATATGGCGGCTTACAGCTGGAATATTATGTGGCTGGACTGTATCTGGCTGTTCCCCCTGATTATGTGGGGGCTGGAGCGGCTGGTGAGGGAGAAAAAGGGTCTGCTCTACGGCGTGACCCTGGGGCTCTCCATTCTTTCCAATTATTATATCTCCATTATGATCTGCCTGTTTATGGTGATCTATTTTGTCAGCCTTCTGATTCTGGAAAAGAGGAAGAGATGGGGAGATTACCTGAAGATCTGCGGCCAGTTTGCGGCGTACTCTCTGCTGGCCGGGGGGATGGCGGCGGTTGTGCTTCTGCCGGAGATCTTTGCCCTGCAGATGACGGCTTCCGGAGATTTTAACTTTCCCCAGACCTTCAGCAGCTATTTCTCCATCATCGACATGCTGGCCAGACACATCGGCAATGTGGAGGTGGAGGTGGGGCTGGACCACTGGCCCAACATTTACTGCGGCGTGGCTGTGTTCCTGTTCTTCCTGCTCTATCTGGCCTGCAGGAAGATTCCTGTGAGGGAGAAGGCGGTGTACTGCGCTCTGCTGCTCCTGTTTTTTGCCAGCTTTTCCATTAATGTGCTGAATTTTATCTGGCATGGCTTCCACTATCCCAACAGCCTGCCCTGCCGTCAGTCCTTTATCTACATTTTTCTCATGCTGTTTATCTGCTACCGGGCGTATATGTATCTGGGAGAGACCCCCTGGAAGCATGTGGCCATCGCCTTCTGGGGATCGGTCTGCTTTGTGCTGGTGGCGGAGCAGACGGTGACGGATGACGCTTTTCATTTTATTGTGTTTTATGTGGCAATCCTGTTTCTGGCGGTGTATGCCGGTCTGATCTGGCTGTATCAGAAGAGCCGGATCAGCGGCAATGTTTTGGTGCTTCTCGCCCTGGCGGTGGTGTCTGTGGAGGCGGCGGTGAACACCACGGCCACCAGCGTGACCACCACCAGCCGGACGGCCTACGTGGCGGACAATCAGAATGTGATTGATCTGGTATCCGGCCTGATGCCGGCGGACACCTTTTTCCGGGTGGAAAAGGTGGACGGAAAGACGAAAAACGACGGGGCCTGGATGAATTTCCCGTCAGTCTCCCTGTTTTCCTCCACGGCCAATGCGGATATGACGGATTTCTTCCGGAACATGGGATGCGAGGCGTCCACCAACGCCTACAGCATTGAGGGGAGCACGCCTCTGGTGGACTCCCTGCTGTCCATCCGCTACGGTCTCTATTCCTGGAACCAGGGGAGCAATCCCCTGCTGACCCTGGCGGGCCAGGAGGGAGATACCTGGCTGTATCGGAAATCGTTCACCCTTCCCCTTGGCTTTGGTATTTCCACAGACCTGGAGGACAACTGGCAGCTGGATCTGGGAAATCCGGCGGACGTGCAGAATGACCTGTGCACAGTGTTAGGCACCTCCTGGGTTCTGGAGGAAGTCTACGGACAGGACGGCGGCGGCACCTACAGCTACGGGGTGGAGAAGGAGGGCGAGTATTACGCCTATATCTCCAACCGCCAGATCAAGGAGGTCCGGGTGAACTGGGGAGAGGAGAGCACTACCTTTGACAATGTAAACCGGGGATATCTGCTGGAACTGGGCAGATGCCAGCCGGGGGAGGAGATCCTTCTCACTGCGGCGGATGAGGCGGGGGCAGACATGAAAGTCCGGCTGTACCGGTTTTCCGACAGTGCCCTGGAACAGATCTATAACATCCTGAGCAGGGAGGAATGGGTGCTGACGGAGTGGACAGACACTACCCTGAAAGGCTCCATCCAGATGGAGGAGGCGGGCCTTCTCTACACCAGTATCCCCTTTGATCAGGGATGGACCGTTCTGGTGGACGGGGAAAAGGCGGAAACCAGAAAACTGTTTGACACCTTCCTCACGGTGGAGCTGCCCGCGGGAAGCCACGAGATTGAGATGACCTATGAGCCTCAGGGACTCCGCCTGGGAGGGGCTGTTACAGCCGGAAGCGTGGCGATCCTGGCGGCCATCGGCGCGGGCGGCTGGATCCGCAGAAGGAAAAAGGAGAGATGACGATGGAACTGGAAAAATTTTTGACGGAACTTTCCTCCGGCGCTCCTGTGCCCGGGGGCGGAGGGGCGTCCGCTCTGGGCGGCGCCCTGGGAGCGGCCCTGGGGCAGATGGTGGCCAATCTGACTGCGGGAAAGAAAAAATATGCCCAGTGGGAGGCGGATATTCAGGACTATCTGAAAAGGCTGGAGGATCTGAAAGTCCGTTTCCTCAGGCTGGCGGAGGAAGATGAGGAGGTATTTGCCCCTCTGGCGGAGGCCTACCGCCTGCCAGCCGGCACGGAGGAAGAACGCCGGCACAAGGAGACAGTGATGGAAGAAAGGCTTCTGAACGCCAGTCTGGTGCCCTTAAAGCTGATGGAGACCGCCGTGGAAACCCTTCAGATCCTGGAAGGACTGGAGGAGAAGGGAAGCGTGATGGCAGTCAGCGATGTGGGGGTGGCGGTCCAGTTCGCAAGGACAGCCGTCACCGGAGGAGCCATGAACGTGTTTATCAATACCAAATCCATGAAGGACCGGGAAAAAGCCGGACAGTTGAACTGCCGGGCGGAGCAGATGGTCTTTGAGGGGACGAAGACCGCGGACAGCATATACGATCGGGTGACGACCAGACTTTGCCGGGAGCAGACCGGCTGAGCCGCCGCCGGCGGGATCAGAAAACAGGAGGAACAGGATGATTGCATTAAAGGGAGCGGAGGTTTCCGCAAAAATACAGGCTCAAGTGGAGCGGCAGCTGGAGGAACTGGGCGGCTATGTGCCCTGCCTGGCCATTGTCCGGGTGGGAGAACGCCCGGATGATCTGTCCTATGAGAAGGGGGCCCTCTCCCGGATGAAAAAATATGGACTCCGGGCGGAGAGCTATTCCTTCCCGGAGGATGTATCCATGGAGAAATTCCGCGAGAAATTCCGGAACATCAGCGGAGACGACCGGATAGATGGGATCCTGCTGCTGCGGCCTCTTCCTCCTCAGCTGGACGAGAAGGAGATTGAGAGAATGATCGACCCGGCGAAGGATCTGGACGGCATCTCCCCGGAGAATATCGCCCGGGTGTTTGCCGGGGATGAAACCGGTTTTGCCCCCTGTACAGCGGAGGCAGTGGTGCGGATGCTCAAGAGCTATGAGGTGCCTATCGAGGGAAAGCGGGCGGTGATTGTGGGCCGTAGCGCTGTGGTGGGAAGACCCCTGGCCATGCTTTTGCTGAAGGAACACGCCACGGTCACGGTATGCCACACCAGAACCAGAGACCTGGAGCGGGTATGCCGGGAGGCGGAAATTCTGGTGGCGGCGGCGGGAAAGCCCCGGATGATCGGCGCCGCCCATGTGAGAGAGGGAGCGGTGGCCGTTGATGTGGGGATTAACGTGGATGAAAACGGGAAGCTGTGCGGAGATATAGATTTCGAGGCAGTGTCGGAGAAGGCGTCCATGGCAACCCCCGTGCCCGGCGGCGTGGGAGCGGTGACCACCGCGGTTCTGGCGGAGCATCTGGTGAGGGCGGCCGCCATGAGAAGAAAATAGAAAAAGACGAAAATAGAGAAACAGGAATATGCCCTGCATAATTTGTCCTTTCCATGCAGAAAATAGGAGAAATAACTGGAATGGAGGATATTATTATGTGGGGCATTTTAACTGCGCTCCTGTCGGGAGCGCTTATGAGCATTCAGGGAGTGTTTAACACGGAGGTGACGAAGCAGTCCAGCGAGTGGGTGTCCGCGGGATGGGTTCAGCTGACGGCCTTTGTCACCTGCGCGGCGGTCTGGCTGTTTACCGGGCGTCAGAGCATATCTGCCCTGATGGAGGTGGAGCCGAAGTACATGCTGGCGGGAGGAATCCTGGGGGCCTTCATCACCTACACGGTGATCCGCAGCATGGAGAGCCTGGGCCCGGCCAGGTCCGCCCTCCTCATCGTGGTGGCCCAGATCCTGGTGGCCTACGGAATTGAGCTGTTTGGTCTGTTTGGGGTGGAGAAGGCGGCCTTTGAGTGGAAGAAGGCCCTGGGAGCCGCGGTTGCCATCGCAGGAATTATTATTTTTCGCAGTTGATTTCCTGATAAGTTTTATGTAAAATAGAATCTGTCAGGCTGAATAGGGCTTCCGCGCGGACAAAGGGGTGCGGAACGCTGTGATAAAACAATACTGGAAAACCATAATTGCCGCCTGTTTTCTGGCTGCGGCGGGAGTCTGCTACAGCTGCAGCGGCGGAGGAGTTTCAGAGAATATGGGTGGAGAACAGATGGAAAGCCTGGGGACGCCTGCCTTGTCTGAAAGCGAGGCACAGACCCAGGCTCCTGTTTACCATTACGTACATATCTGCGGGGAGGTGAATGCTCCCGGCGTGTACAGAGTTTTAGAGGGGAGCCGCATATTTCAGGCCGTGGAACAGGCAGGTGGATTCACGGATGATGCGGCTTCTGAATATTTAAACCTGGCGGAGCTCACAGAAGACGGGATGAAGATTGAGGTTCCCTCAGTGGAAGAGGTGGAAAACGGAGAGTTTCCCGTTTCCGGAGATCCGGCCGCTGCCGGCGGAAAGGTAAATATCAACAAGGCCACGGCCCAGGAGCTGATGACCCTTACGGGGATCGGAGAGTCCAGGGCGGCGGATATTATCCGGTACCGGGAGGAGAACGGCGGGTTCCAGACTGTGGAAGACATTATGAAGGTGCCCGGCATCAAGGAAGGGGCATTTGAAAAGATAAAAGACAACATCAGCGTGTGATCAAGGGGAAGAGCAATGGCAAGAGCATTAGTTGTGGACGATGAGAAATTGATTGTGAAAGGGATCCGCTTCAGCCTGGAACAGGACGGAATGGAAGTGGACTGTGCATATGACGGGGAAGAGGCCATCAATATGGCAAAGGCGAAGGAGTACGACATTGTGCTCCTGGATGTGATGCTGCCCAAGCATGACGGATACGAGGTGTGCCAGGCAATCCGGGAGTTTTCCGAGATGCCTATTATCATGCTGACGGCGAAGGGCAGCGATATGGATAAGATCCTGGGCCTGGAGTACGGGGCGGATGACTACGTGACAAAGCCCTTTAACATCCTGGAGCTGAAGGCCAGGATCAAGGCGATCATGAGGAGAAATTCCAAGCGCAGCCGCGGCCAGCAGAAGCAGGAGAACAAGGTGGTGACTGCCGGGGATCTGAAGATGGACCTGGAGGCCAGACGGGTGTTTATCGGCGAAAAGGAGATCAACCTGACGGCGAAAGAATTTGATCTTCTGGAGCTTCTGGTGTGCAATCCCAATAAGGTCTACAGCAGAGAGGCTCTGCTCACCTACGTCTGGGGAAACAAGGCCATGGACACGGGGGACGTGCGCACGGTGGATGTGCATGTGAGGCGGCTTCGGGAGAAGATTGAGCCCAGCCCCAGCGATCCCAAATACGTTCATACCAAATGGGGCGTGGGATACTATTTTCGAGCATAAGGAGCGTACAAAACGATGAATTACAGGATCAGAACAGTGAAGCCGGAAGATCTGGCGGGAGTGACGGCTCTGGAGGCGGAGTGCTTTCCCGCCGCGGAGGCGGCCGGCGAGGAATCTCTCAGGGAGAGGATCGGCGCCTTTCCGGAGAGCTTCTTCGTGGCAGAGGAGGAAAATGGCCGGATCATCGGCATGATCAACGGCGCGGTGACGGACCAGAAGACCATCAGCGACGATATGTTTGAGGACGCGGACCTTCACAGGCCGGATGGGGACTACCAGAGCATTTTCGGACTGGACGTGGCCCCGGACAGGAGGCGGCAGGGAATTGCGGCGGAGCTGATGGAGCACATGATCCGCTCCGCCAGGGACGCGGGGAGAAAAGGCGTAATTCTCACCTGCAAGGACCGGCTGATCCACTACTATGAGAAATTCGGCTACCGGAATATGGGAGTATCCGCCTCCGTCCACGGGGGCGCCGTGTGGTACGACATGATCCTGGAGTTTTAGGCCATGAAGATCACAGTGGTGGCGGTAGGCCGGCTGAAGGAAAAATTTTACGAGCAGGCCGTGGCGGAATATGCCAAGCGGCTGAGCCGTTACTGCAGGCTGGAGATTGTCCAGGTGGCGGATGAAAAGACGCCGGACGGGGCGTCTGAGGCAGTGGAACGGCAGATCAAAGAGAAAGAAGGAAAACGGATCCTGGCCCAGATTCGGGACGGAGCCTATGTGATCGCTCTGGCGATTCAGGGGGAGATGGTGACCAGCGAGGAGCTGGCGGACCGTCTGGAAAAGCTGGCCGTGGGCGGAACCGGCCATATGGTCTTTGTCATCGGCGGTTCCCTGGGTCTTTCCGACGAGGTACTCCGGCGGGCGGACTGGAAGCTGAGCTTTTCCAGGATGACTTTTCCCCATCAGCTGATGCGGGTGATCCTTCTGGAGCAGGTGTACCGGAGCTACCGGATTCAGAACGGGGAACCGTATCACAAATAGACGGGCAGGAAGAGGAGTTTGATGGAAATGAATCGAATCGAGCTGGTTCATCAGCTGCTGAGAGAGTGCGTCCTTTCCGCAGCGGCGGTGGACGCTTTTCTGGAAAAGCCCAGGAAATACGCTGCGGATGACAATTTGTATATGAGAGAAGTGCATTTTGTGGTGGCGGTTGGTCCGGACCGATCTCCGACCATGAGCGAGATGGCCCGCTCCCTAAATGTAACGCAGGGGGCAGTGACACAGATGGTCAGTCGCCTGGAGAAAAAAGGTTACGTGGTCCGCTCTAAGGACGTGAGGGATAAGCGAATGACAACGGTCTCTCTCACGGATCAGGGCAGACGGCTTTACGAGGAGCACCTGATTTACGATCAGAAAAAGTTTGCTTTTTCCAGTGAATATCTTAACAAATACAGAGATGAAGATCTGGAGAAACTGATCGAGTATGAGCGCCTGGTTCAGCAATTATTCACAAATCAACGATAAAATTTTTGGAAAAAACAGAGAAAAATCCCAATGCTGTTGACGGCGTTGGGATTTTTTGTTATAAATACTTTAGCAACTAAAGCAGAATCCTGCTTTTAATTTTAACCAAATACTTTAGCATATAAAGTAAAATGAAGGAGGGCATTTTATGAAGTATGATTTTGACCACGAGGTTCCCCGTTTTGGGACCTACAGCATGAAGTGGGACGACGATGACTTTTTTAAAGTGATTACGCCGAATCTGAGGCTCGATCGGGAGACGATCCGCCTGAATCTGGCAGATATGGATTTCCGGTGCGCGCCTCCCATTGCCAGAGCCATGCACAGAGTTGCGGATTTTGAGAATTTCGGGTATACGACTGCAAATTCAGCGCCGGAATATACCCAGTCCATCATCGACTGATACAGACGCCGCCATCAGGTGGAAGTCAGGAAGGAATGGATCGTTCACTCCAATGGGGCCATTGACGGGGTAGAGCAGGCCATCCGGGCCTTTTCCGAGCCGGGAGACGGCGTGATCATATGCCGCCCGATTTACCGCAATTTTACCAGCGTCACAGATAAGACCGGCCGCCATGTGGTGAACTGCCAGATGATCAACAGAGGAGACGGAGATTATGAAATGGACTGGAACGCGGTGGAAGAAGCCTGTCAACAGCCGGAAAACAAGGCGTTTATCCTCTGCTCCCCCCAGAATCCGGTGGGAAGAGTGTGGACGGAAGAAGAACTGAAGAAGATCGCCGGGATATGCCGCAGAGGAAATGTAGTTTTGGTGTCCGACGAAATCCATTCCGATATTATCCGCAGGGGAGTGGTGCACCTGCCTGTCATTAAGGCTGTGGAGGATACGAGCAATATCATTCTGGTTTCCGGCGCGAATAAAACCTTTAACCTTATGGGGCTTCACTGTGCCTACAGCATAATACCTGATGAAAACCTCCGGAAACAGTATCAGAAAAACTATGAACCTCCCATGCCCACACCGTTTGCCATTGCGGGCATGACAGCTGCCTACAATGAATGTGAAGACTGGCTGGATCAGCTCAATGATTATCTGGATGATACGATGGCAGACGCGGTGGATCAGATCCATCAGAAACTGCCGCTGGCAAAGGCGTATCTTCCCCAGGGGAGCTACGTCCTGTGGATCGATTTTTCCGGTTATGGATACAGTACGGAGATTCTTCAGGAGTTAATTTATCAGAGAGCCAACGTAGCTCTCCAGAAGGGCAGCTCCCACGATCCGGATGAAGGCGGTCAGTTTATGAGAATGTGCGTGACCTGCTCGAAAGGGAAAATCAGGGAGGCCATTGAACGGATCGCTGCAGCTTTTGAGGAGTATGAAGCCGGAAACCGGAAGTAGAAGACCGCTGATCGCTTCGGCCAGAGACGGCTGGCTTCCCTCTTTTCTTGCCAGATCTACCAAAAAAGGTGTGCCCTACGTGATGGGACTGCTCTATCTGATTGGGGTTGTGCCTATTTTGCTGGGGATGGATCTGGGAGATGTGGCGACGATCTGTCTGTTTCCGGGCGCCATTACCAAGATTTTCACCGATATCTATGCCATGACCGTTCCGGGAAGATTTAAAAAGGAATGGGGAGAAAGCGGCGGCATGTCGGTGGGGATTTACCGTTTTCTGCTGGTCCTTTCGTCCATCGCGTCCGTCATTCTGGGAGTATTTTACTTCATTTCCAATGACCTGAAAATCGCGATGATTGTTGTTACTGCTGCCATATTTATCTATGGGTTCCTGTGCAGCAGATTCGGGCATATTACCATTCAGGCGAAGGAGGAGTACCGGGAAAACTAGGAAAACTAATTGAAAAAAAGCGGCCGATCCCGTATAATTTCCAAGGAATTTTACCGGCTGCGGCATCTGTATCACTTACGGCGGGTTTTTTCAGACCCGCCTTTTTTGAGGCTGCAGAGTGAGAAAACTGGAACATAAAAGGACGGAACTATGAACAACAATCTGAGCCGCCTTAAGGCGGCGCTGGCGTACATACTGGTGATCCTGCTGCTTTTAGGCGGCATATTTCTGGCGGTGCGGTTTATCCGCTTTGGAGTGAATCTGAAGCCGTGGGAGGAGACGTCCGCGGCGGAAGAGATGTCCGGGGAACCGCCGGGGGAGGCCGGCGGAGAGAAGACGGAAGGAGAACAGAAAAGGGAGCCGGAGGAGAATGGGGAAAAAGAGAAAAATGGAGCCGGTTCCCGGGAAAAACAGGAGGAGACGGCGGCGGAAACGACGGAGAAGCCCGGCGGGGAAACAGAGGTCTGCGCCGGTCCGCCGGATGTGATGCTGGCCTCGGACCTCCACTACCTCAGTCCTTCCTCCCACGATGACGGCCCGGCTTTCTGGAACATGGTGGAGAAGGACGACGGGAAGCCCAGCCAGTACAGCGGGGAGATGACGGACGCCCTGCTGGCGGAGGCGGAGAGAGTCCGCCCGTCGGCCCTGATTCTGACCGGCGACCTGACCCACAACGGGGAGAAACTCAATCATCTGGAGCTGGCGGAAAAGCTGAAGAGGCTTCAGGAGAAAGGGGTGACGGTGCTGGTGATCCCCGGAAATCACGACATCAAGAACCCCATGGCTGCCGTTTACTTCGGCGGGGAGAGGGAGCGGGCGGAGCAGCTGGAGAGCGGGGAGGATTTCTATGAGATTTACCGGGAATTCGGATACGATGAAGCCATGGCCAGGGACAGCGCATCTTTAAGCTATGTGTATGCCTTAGATGACACCCACTGGGTGATGATGCTGGATTCCTGTCAGTATGAGGATAAAAATCATGTGGGAGGCAGGATCCGGGAGGAGACTCTGCAGTGGATGGAGGAGCAGCTGGAGCTGGCCCGGGAGGCGGGAGTTTCCGTGCTTCCCGTGGCCCATCACAACCTGCTCTCCGAGAGCCGCCTGTACACCACGGAGTGCACCCTGGAAAACGGCCGGGAGGTGACCAGTCTGCTGGAACAGTATGAGATTCCCCTTTATATCAGCGGCCATCTCCACGCCCAGAGGATCAAGAAGCACAAGGAAGGGCCGGGAACGGAGGAGGACGTTTACGGAATTACGGAGATCGTGCTGGGGCCCTATTCCATACCGCCCTGTGAGTACGGATATCTGAGCTGGGATGAGGAGGACCGGATGACTTTTGAGACCAGAACCGCAGATGTGGCGGGGACGGCAGCAGCGGCGGGGAGTGAGGATGAGATCCTTCTCCAGTTTGACCGGGAGGGGGAGGAACTGGTCCGCCAGGTTATCCGCCGCCAGCTGAGGCAGACGGTGCTGCCTGTGTCGGAGGAGATGGAGGAGCTGATGGTCAATCTCTACGCAAATCTCTATGTGGATTACTGCGCCGGACGGCCCATTGACCGGAAATCGGTGACTTCCACAAGGGGCTACGGGCTGTGGATGCGGGTGGCGCCGGATGGCCGGTACTTAAAGGAGATGGAAGAGATGATGCGGGACACGGAGACCAGCCACCGGGAGTGGGCGCAGAAGTAAGAAAAACTTCAGTTGTGGCCGGAAGAAAAGTCTGATACTATGGAAATATCAAAAAACAAGGAGGAGAACCATGTATCGGATTTCAAATTTGACAGACAACGACGACATTCGGATCCTGGAGAGCGCGGGGGCTTTTACGGTGATCGAGTATCTCAGGGACTTAAGCGTATCCCCCCAGTCCGCCATGAACGCCTATTTCTGCGACGCCATGAACGTGCGTAAGCGCCAGGTGATCTGTGAGCTTTCCAAATCGCCGGTGACGGTGCAGGCAGGGGCCATGCAGTGGATGGTGGGAGATGTGAACGCCACCACGGGAATCAAGGGAGTGGGAGATCTCTTTGGAAAGGCGGTGCGGGGCAAGGCCAGCGGAGAGTCCGCCATCAAGCCGGAGTACACGGGAAGCGGAACTCTGGTGCTGGAGCCCACCTACAAGTATCTGCTGCTTCTGGACGTGGGCCAGTGGGGAGGCTCTGTGGTGCTGGAGGACGGATTCTTTCTGGCCTGCGAGTCCAGCCTGAGGCACAAGGCGGTGATGCGGTCCAATCTGTCCTCCGCCGTGGCGGGAGGCGAGGGGCTTTTCAACCTGTCTCTGGTGGGAAACGGCATCGTCTGCCTGGAATCCAGCTCTCCGAAGGAAGAGCTGATCGAGATCACTCTGGAAAATGACGTGCTCAAGATCGACGGAAACATGGCGGTGGCCTGGAGCGGCGGTCTGGAGTTTACGGTGGAGCGGTCAGGAAAAACCCTGCTGGGATCGGCGGTGTCCGGCGAAGGCCTGGTGAATGTGTTCCGTGGCACGGGAAAGGTGCTCATGGCTCCTGTGGATAAAGTTTGACAGGTGACTTTTTCTGCCGGCGGTGCTACAATGGGAAAAAGGCCGAAAGGCAGAAAAGAGGAGACAGCACAATGGAGATTCGGTTTGCACAGGAGAAGGACAGCAGGCAGCTGCTGGATATTTACGGGCAGTACATAGATACGACGGTGACTTTTGAGTACTGTCTGCCCACGGTGGAGGAGTTTGCCGGGAGAATCCGGGAGATAGGGGGAGAGTACCCTTATCTGGTGTGTGAGGATGAGGGAAGGGCAGTGGGCTATGCCTACGCCCACAAGCCTTTTGAGCGGGCGGCGTACCAGTGGGATGCGGAGCTGTCCATTTATCTGGACCGGAATTACACCTCTGCGGGGCTGGGGAGCCGGCTGTACGGGATCCTCATGGAGATTTTAAAGCTCCAGGGGGTGCGGACGGCCTACGGCTGCGTGACCATGCCCAACCCGAAGAGCGAACGCCTCCACAGGCGGATGGGATTTGAGAAGATCGGAGCTTTCCACAATACGGGCTACAAGAATGGAAAATGGCTGGACGTGGTCTGGTATGAAAAACAGATCGCGCCCTACGGCATGGATCCGAAGCCGGTGATCCCCATCGGGGAGATCAGCAGGGAGAAGCTGGAGGAAATCATCCGGCTGGACCGGTGAGGTTTCCATGGATTCCTGGCGGAAATCGTTGCATTTCCGCCTTCTTTTTTTGTATAATGAAAGTATTCATGAGGAAAAAGAAGGAGGTTACAGATTATGGATATGGTAACTCTGGGAAAGACAGACATTACAGTGCCGAAAAATGGTTTTGGAGCTCTGCCGGTGCAGCGTGTGGGCATGGAGGACGCGGTAAAACTCCTTCGCGGCGCTTACGAGGGCGGCTTCCGCTTTTTTGACACGGCAAGAGCTTATTCTGACAGCGAGGAAAAGCTGGGAGAGGCTCTGGCAGATGTGAGAAAAGAGATCTATCTGGCTACGAAGACCATGGCGAAGGACGGGGAAGGGTTTAAGCGGGACCTGGAAACCTCCCTGAAGCTGCTGAAGACCGATTATCTGGACATTTACCAGTTCCACAATCCGGCCTTCTGTCCGAAGCCGGGGGACGGCACCGGCCTCTACGAAGCCATGGCGGAGGCGAAGGAACAGGGCATGGTGCGCCACATCGGCATTACCAACCACCGGATCGGCGTGGCGAAGGAGGCCATTGAGTCTGGTCTCTATGAGACCCTTCAGTTCCCCTTCTGCTATCTGGCAACAGAGAAGGATCTGGAAGTGGTGGAGATGTGCCGGAAGGCGGATATGGGATTCATTGCCATGAAGGCTTTGTCCGGCGGACTGATCACCAATTCTGCCGCCGCCTACGCCTACCTGGCCCAGTTTGAAGGCGTGCTGCCCATCTGGGGCGTTCAGAGACAGAGCGAGCTGGAGGAATTCCTCCGCTACATGGACGAGCCGCCTGCCATAACGGAGGAGCTGCAGGCGGTGATCGACGGAGACCGGAAGCAGCTTTCCGGCAATTTCTGCCGCGGCTGCGGCTACTGCATGCCTTGTCCGGTGGGAATTGAGATCAACACCTGCGCCCGCATGAGCCTGCTGATCCGCCGCTCCCCCTCGGAGAAACAGCTGACGGAAAAGGCTCAGGCCATGATGAAGAAGATTGAGAACTGCCTTCACTGCGGGGCCTGCGCGAAAAAATGTCCCTATGGACTGGATACGCCCAGACTCCTGGAGGAGAATTACAAGGACTATCAGGAAATCCTTGCCGGAAAACCCCTTTAAATTCTTCCGGCAGGGAAAAAGAGAGGGAGGTTTGTACAGATGGATGCTATTTTTAAGAGAATCAGCGTGAGAAAGTATAAGGACCGGCCGGTGGAGCCGGAAAAAGTGGAGAAAATCCTCCGGGCCGCCATGGCTGCCCCGTCGGCGAGAAACCAGCAGCCCTGGGAGTTTTATGTGGTCACGTCAAAGGAGAAGATCCAGGAATTGTCCCAGTGCAGCCAGTACGCTTCCTTTTTAAAGGACGTCCCCCTGGCCATCGTGCCCTGCTGCCGGAAAACGGGACTGGCTTCTCCCCTTTATGGGGAAATTGATCTGAGCATTGCCACGGAACACATTCTTCTGGAAGCCGCAGAGCTGGGGCTTGGCACCTGCTGGATGGGAATTGCTCCTGTCCGGGAGAGAATGGATGCGGTGAACCGGGTGCTGGGGAATCCGGAAAATCTGGAAGCCTTTGCCCTGGTGGCCTGCGGTTATCCGGCGGAGGAGCGGCCGCAGCAGAACCGGTACGACGAATCCAGAATCCACTGGATCCGCTGAAAGGAGGAGCCGCGAATTATGAGATATCCAAAGCCGCTGAAGCCGAATGGAACCATCGGATTTGTGGCCCCGTCCTTTGGCTGCGGGGAGGAGCCCTTCCGCACCATGTTCGAGTATGCGAAAGATTCCTTTGCCGCCAGAGGCCACGGCCTGGATCTGGGGCCCAACTGTTATGAGGAGAAGGGCATCGGCATCAGCAACACGCCGGAAGCCTGCGGGAGAGAGCTGACGGAGTGGTACTGCCGGAAGGAAAATGACGCGCTGATCTCCTGCGCCGGCGGGGAGCTGATGTGCGAGATTCTGGACTATGTGGATTTTGAGAAGATCCGGAAGGCGGATCCCAAATGGTTTATGGGATTCTCCGACAATACCAATTTCACCTTCCTGCTCACCACCCTGTGTGACACAGCCTCCATCTACGGACCCTGCGCCGGATCCTTTGCCATGGATCCCTGGGACCAGTCCCTGAAGGACGCCTACGGCCTGCTTCGGGGAGAGATCGGGGAGGTGCACGGCTATCCCCTGTGGGAGAGGGGCGGCATGGATCTGGAGGCGTCCCTCCGGGAGAAGGATCCCAGGGCCCCCTACCGCCTGACGGAGCCGAAAGTGCTGAAAAGTTTTGTGGGAGCGCGGCAGGCCGGGCCGGAGGAGGAGATCGCCTTCCGGGGCCGTCTGGTCGGGGGTTGTCTGGACTGTCTGGCCAATCTGGCGGGAACGGGCTACGACGGCGTCCGGGCTTTCGCGGACCGCTACCGGGAGGACGGGATCATCTGGTTTCTGGAGTCCTGCGATCTGACGGTGATGGCCATGCGCCGGGCGGTGTGGGAGCTGAAGCACGCCGGATGGTTTGGCCATGTAAAGGGCTTCCTCATCGGACGTCCCCTCCATTTCGGGGAGGAGATCATGGGCCTGGACCAGTACTGGGCAGTGACGGATCTGCTGGCAGAGTACGGCGTGCCGGTGATCATGGACGCGGACTTCGGCCATCTGCCCCCGGCCATGCCTCTTGTGAGCGGCGCTGTGGGAGAGGTGACGGTGAAGGGCAATGAGATCGGAATCCGGTATGAAATGAAATAGAAGAGATGGAAAAAAGGGACACCTCCGGGAAACCGGAGGTGTTTTTATGGGCAAACAATTCCTTGAAACCCCACATGTCCTGTGATAAAATGGGATTGTTTTTGAGATGATAATACAAAAGAAAAAACAGAAGGTGCAGGTAGAACAATGGGCAAGAAAAATGACAATTACCTGGTGCAGGGCAGCATTCTGGCGGCGGCCGGCATCGTCGTCCGTCTGATCGGGCTGTTTTACAAGGTCCCCATGACCAGGATTCTGGGGGATGAGGGAATCGGATACTACAACACTGCCTATGAAATATACAATATCGGGCTGATTCTCTCCTCCTACAGCCTTCCCCTGGCGGTGTCCAAGCAGATTGCCAAGAGCCGGGGCGGCCGCAGACCGGGAGACGTGAAGCGGATCTTCAACTGCGGCATCGCCTTCGGGGCCTTCGCGGGAGGTCTGATGACCGTTCTGCTGATCTTCGGCGCGGACTGGATTGCTTCCAGCCTGTTTAGGAGCCCGGGAAGCGCCCTTCCCTTAAAGGTGATGGCCCCCACTATTCTGGTGTTTGCGGTGATGGGGGTGTTCCGGGGCTTTTTCCAGGGGCGGGGCAATATGATCCCCACCTCCATCTCTCAGATCATTGAGCAGCTGGTTCACGCGGGAGTGAGTATCTGGGCTTCCTATGATTTTATGAAGCGGTTTGCCGATCAGCCCAATCCGGCATCCTACGGGGCAGCGGGAGGAACTCTGGGCACTTTTATCGGCGCGCTGGCTGCCTTTGCCTTCCTGGGGGTGGTGATGGCCCTCTACTGCCGGGGCGGCAGACACCGGAGCGAGGGAAGACATTCTTCCTATAAACGGGTGGCTGTGGGGCTGTTCCTCACAGTGGTGCCCATTATTTTAAGCCAGACAGTGTATCAGCTCAGCGGTTCGGTGGATAACTCCATGTTCGGCATCATCATGGGTGGAAAAGGCTTCGGGGAGCAGGAGCGGATGGAACTTCTGGGCATTTACAGCGGCAAGTACCGTCTGCTCACCAATGTGCCCGTGGCCATCGCCACTTCCCTGGGAGCGTCCATGATCCCCAGCATCGTCACCTCCAAGGCTATGAAGAAAAACGGGGCGGTGCGGAGAAAAATTTATATGACTGTGAAATTTAACATGCTCAGTGCCATTCCCTGCGCCGTGGGTATGGGAGTGCTGGCCTCTCCCATTCTGCAGCTTTTGTTTGGGGACGGCAGGAAGCTGTCCGCCACCCTGCTGATGATGGGCGCCTCCGCGGTGGTATTTTTCTCCCTGTCCACAGTGACCAACGCTGTGCTTCAGGGAATTGACCTGATGGCCAAGTCTGTGACCCACTCCGCCATCTCCCTGGGCATCCACGTGGTGCTGGTGTATCTCATGCTGGACAAGCTGAACTGGGGCGTGTACGGCCTGGTGGTGGGAAATGTGACCTTTGCCCTGGTGGTGTGTGTGCTGAACTGGGTTTCCATCGGAAGAGCCATGCACTACCGCCAGGAGGTAATCACCACCTTTATTCTTCCCCTCTGCGTTTCCGCGGTGATGGGAGTGGTGGCTTTTGCCGTATATCATCTGGTTCACATGGCTCTTCACTCCAACGCCCTGAGCCTGCTGGTCGCCGTGCCGGTGGCCATGGTGGTGTACGGCGTGGGGATCATCAAGACGAGGACTGTGCGGGAGAGAGAGCTGGCGGAGATGCCCATGGGCAGCAGGCTTCTGCGCCTCTGCGAAAAAGTGCATCTGATGTAGGAAATGGCTGAGAGAGAAAAAACGGGAGGATCAATCACATGAAAATAGTGCTTCAGCGGGTATCGGAAGCTTCGGTGACGGTGGACGGCGAAGTGGTGGGACAGATCGGAAAGGGATTTCTGGTGCTTCTGGGAGTCCAGGCCACTGACACGGAGGAGACTGCCGACCGGATGGTGGATAAGATGTGCCGTCTGCGGATCTTTGAGGACGAGAACGGCAAGACCAATCTGTCTCTGGCGGACGTGGGCGGGGAGCTGCTGGTGGTGAGCCAGTTCACCCTGTACGCCGACTGCCGGAAGGGAAACCGGCCCAGCTTTATCAAGGCGGGGCCGCCGGAGATGGCGGACCGGCTCTACGAGTATGCGGCAGAACGGTGCCGGAAGTATGTGAAAAAGGTGGAGCAGGGACGGTTTGGAGCCCATATGAAGGTAAGTCTGGTCAATGATGGGCCGTTTACCCTGGTGCTGGACAGTGAGGAGCTGATCAAATGAGAAGAGAAGTCCGGATGGAGGAGATCTCCGATGGGAAACTGTACCGGGCGGAGGATATGGTGCGGGCCGGATGCGGGGACTGCCAGGGCTGTTCTGCCTGCTGCCATCGCATGGGAAATTCCATAATTGTGGATCCATTAGACATTTACAGACTGAATATTCAGGGAAAAGTGGGATTGGAGGAACTGTTTTCCAGATATCTGGAGCTCCATGTGGAGGACGGCATCATCCTGCCGAATCTGAAAATGACGGGCCCGGAAGAAGCCTGCGGTTTTCTGGACCAGGACGGGCGGTGCAGCGTGCACCCCAGCCGGCCGGGCCTGTGCCGCCTGTTTCCCCTGGGCCGGTTTTATGAGAACGGGGGATTCCGGTATTTCCTTCAGACGGGGGAGTGCCGGAAGCCCAACCGGACGAAGGTGAAGGTGAGCCGGTTTATTGACACGCCGGATTTAAAGACCAACGAGGCGTATGTGGCGGACTGGCATTATTTTCTGCTGGACGCCCAGGACTATGTGAAACGCTGCGGGGATCCGGAGGAGACGAAAAAGGTGAACATGACCCTGCTGAACCTGTTTTTCCTCACCCCCTATGACGGCGGCCAGGAATTTTACGGGCAGTTTTACCGGCGGTTTCAGACGGTGCAGCCCATGAGGGAGGAGTGGAAGCGTGAAGGAAAATCATCGTGTCGGCGGTGAAGCCGTGAAGCGGTACGCGGCCCCCATGGAGGGGATCACCGGCTATATTTACCGCAATGCCCACCACCGGGTATTCGGCGGTGTGGATAAATACTTTACTCCGTTCCTCTCGCCGGGGAAAAAGAGAAGTCTCCGGTCCCGGGAGCTGGGGGACATTCTCCCGGAGCACAACCAGGGGGTTCCTGTGGTGCCCCAGATTCTCACCAATGACTGGGAGGATTTTCTCCACACAGCGGAGATTTTAAAGGAGTTCGGTTATGAGGAAATCAACCTGAATCTGGGATGTCCTTCCGGCACGGTGACGGCCAAAAAGCGGGGAGCCGGATTTCTGGCCTGTCCGGAGGAGCTGGACCGGTTTCTGGATCAGGTGTGCGCCGGGACGGACCGGAAGATTTCCGTAAAGACAAGGCTGGGAGTGGAAAGCCCGGAGGAATTTGGCCCGCTGCTGGAGATTTTCTGCCGCTATCCCTTGAGTGAGCTGATCGTCCATCCCAGAGTACAGAAGGAAGGCTACCGGGGCACACCCCACCGGGAGGAGTTTCACCGAGCTCTTTTGGAGGCGCCCTTTCCCGTCTGCTACAACGGCAACCTGTTCTCTCCGGAGGATGTGGAACAGTTTTCCAGGGAGTTTCCCCAGGCGGACCGGGTGATGTTCGGCCGGGGACTGATCGCGGACCCGGCTCTGGCTTCTGCTGCGGGGGAGGGAAAAACGGTGACGGAGGAAGCTTTCCGCAGGTTTCACCAGGAGATTCTGGACGGGTACTGCCGGATCATGTCCGGGGACCGGAATGTACTGTTTAAGATGAAAGAACTGTGGTTTTACATGATCCATCTCTTTTCCGGCGGAGAGTACTTTGAGAAAAAAATCAAGAAATCCTCCACTGTGGCAGAGTACCGCCTGTGGGTGGAACGGCTGATAAATGAATGCCCAATCCTTCCCCGGGCAGATGTCTCTTTTCTCAGGCGCGGCTGAAATTTATAAAAACTTTATTGGACATTTCCGCCGCGCCGTGCTATTCTGGGTGCATATCAGAGTTCGTTTTTCGTCTCTTCTGACGGCCGCGGCGTTCTGCCGAAGTTCTGGTTCTTCCGTCTCCAGAATTTACACTTCCATTTTCCCGTGAAATAAGCTAAAATGAAATTCAGGCATGTCATACAGCATGGAATTTATTTGAGGAAGCTTCAAAAGGAGAAGGATTATGAGGATTGGGATCATTACGGACAGCAACAGCGGTATTACCCAGAGTCAGGCGGAAGAGTTGGGGATTTATGTGGTCCCCATGCCGTTTATGATCGACGGGCAGACCTATTTTGAAGATATAAATTTAACCCAGGAGCAGTTTTATGAAAAACTGAAGGCCGGCGCGGATATTTCCACCTCCCAGCCGTCCCCGGAGTCGGTGACCGGCCTGTGGGACAGGCTGCTGGAGGAGTATGATCAGCTGGTTCACATCCCCATGTCCAGCGGGCTGAGCGGTTCCTGTCAGACGGCCATGATGCTGGCCCAGGATTATGAGGGGAAGGTGTTTGTGGTGAACAACCACCGGATCTCCGTGACCCAGCGCCAGTCGGCTCTGGACGCGAAGATGCTGGCGGACGAGGGAAAGACGGGGGAGGAGATCCAGAAGATTCTCTACGACAGCAGATACGATTCCAGCATCTATATCACGGTGGATACGCTGAAGTATCTGAAAAAGGGAGGACGGATCACTCCGACGGCCGCAGCCTTCGGCACTCTTCTGCGGATCAAGCCGGTGCTGACCATACAGGGGGAGAAGCTGGATGCCTTTGCCAAGGCCCGCACCATGAAGCAGGCGAAAAATATTATGCTGATGGCCTTAAAAAAGGATCTGGAGGAGCGGTTCCACGACGGAGAGTGCCGCAGGACCTATCTGGAGATCGCCCACACGGCGAATGACGAGGCGGCGGCAGAGCTGAAGGCGGAGCTGGAGGAGATGTATCCCGGGGCCCCCATCCATGTGGATCCTCTGTCTCTCAGCGTGGCCTGTCATATCGGCCCCGGCTCTCTGGCAGTGGCCTGCAGCAGAATGCTGGAAGGATAAGCGATGAAAACACGAAGAAAGAAAACGGTCAGCATGAGGGCGGTCCTGGTCCTCATGCTGTTTGTCATCGGCTTCCTGCCCATGGTGATTCAGGGACGGATCCTGCTCACCTCCCTGCGGCAGAGCCAGATCGATGCCAGGACTCTTGAGATTCAGAATCAGGCGCTGATCTTGAGCAACCGGCTGACCCAGGCCGGGTACCTGGGAGGGGAGGTGACGGACACCATTCTGGACAGCCAGATGGATGTGCTGGCGGACGTGTTCAACGGCCGTGTGGTGATCGTGGATGAGACTTACCGGATCATCCGGGACACTTTCAAGCTGGCGGAGGGAAAATACCACATTTCCGAGGAAGTGATCCGCTGTTTCCGGGGGGAGACCAGCAGCAAGTACAACAGTGACAAGCATTACCTCATTGAGACCTTTCCCATATACGCTCCGGGATCCACCGGGGAGATCGACGGGGTGATGGTGGTGACGGCCTCCACAGCGTCCATTCTGAATCTGACAGACATGGTGGGGGAGAAGGTCACCATGTTCGAGGTGATGGCCCTGATTGTGGTTATCATCGCCATTCTGGTGGGGGCCAGACTGTATCTGAAGCCTGTGGCGGCATTTAGCCAGGGCTTAAAAAAGATCGCGTCGGGGGACGCGGAGGAGATCCATGTAAACGACTACCGGGAGACCCGGGAGATGTCCGACGCCGTGAGTCAGGCCTTTGCCAAGCTGCGGGAAGTGGACAATTCCCGTCAGGAGTTTGTCTCCAACGTGTCCCATGAGCTGAAGACGCCCATCACCTCCATCCGGGTGCTGGCGGACTCCCTCATGTCCATGGAGGACGCTCCGGTGGAGCTGTACCGGGAGTTCATGAACGACATTTCCGATGAGATCGACCGGGAGAGCAAGATCATCGACGACCTGCTGACTCTGGTGAAAATGGACAAATCGGCCGCTCAGGTGATGAATATCAGTCAGATCAATGTGGGAAGTCTGCTGGAGCTGGTGCTGAAGCGGATGCGGCCCATCGCGAAAAAACGCAATATTGAGCTGACGCTGGAGACCATCCGGGAGGTGACGGCGGAGGTGGACGAGGTGAAGCTGTCCCAGGCTTTAAACAACCTGGTGGAGAACGCGGTGAAGTACAACCGGGAGGACGGCTGGGTGCGGGTGACCCTGGACGCGGACCACAAATTTTTCACCGTTCGGGTGGCGGATTCCGGCATCGGGATCCCGGAAGAATTCCAGACCAGGATTTTTGAGAGATTTTACCGGGTGGATAAGGCCCGGTCCAGGGAGACGGGAGGCACCGGTCTGGGCCTGGCCATCACAAAGAACGTGGTTCAGATGCACCACGGCACCATCCAGGTGGAGAGCGTGGAGGGGGAGGGAACCGTGTTTACGGTGAAGATCCCGCTGACTTATATATCGTAAAGGAGGCGCGGAATGGAGAAGAGACCAATGAGATTTCTTGCTCTGATTCTGCTTCTGGCGGCGTTCTGCCTGTCCGGCTGCGGCCGGGGGCAGAGGCAGGCCGCCGGGGGAGGAGCGGAGGAAGGAGTCTATCAGATCTATTATCTGGATGCGTCGGGAACTGTGCTGACGCCCAATGAATATCGGACGGACACCACGGACACGGACCAGCTGATCGGCGAGCTGATGGACCAGCTGCGCACGGTTCCCCAGGATCTGGACAGCCAGTCCGCCATCCCGGACCGTCTGGATTACCGGGGGTTTCACCGGGAGGAGATGGTGGTCTATTTAAGCTTCGGGGATTCCTACAACAGTATGAGGGACGACCAGGAGATTCTGTTCCGGGCTGCCCTGGCAAGGACCCTGACCCAGGCTCCTGAGGTGAATTATATCAGCATCCTGGCGGGGGAACAGCCCATTCTGGACGCCAAGGGCCAGCCGGTGGGAATGATTTCCGGAAGTGATTTTGTGGACAGCATCAGCGATGTAAACGCCTACGAAAAGACCATGCTGACCCTGTATTTTACTGATGAGAAGGGCGAGCTTTTATATCCGGAGACCAGGGAGGTGGTGCACAATGTGAACACATCTCTGGCTCAGCTGGTGATCGAGGAGCTGATCTCCGGGCCGGAGACGTTTCAGCTCTGTCCCACAGTGCCGGCGGATACCAGGCTGCTCAACGTATCGGTCAACGACAACGTGTGCTACGTGAATTTTGATGAGACCTTTCTGACCGGGAGCGGAAACCTGGCGGTGGCGGACTACATCCCCATCTATTCCATTGTCAACTCCCTGGCGGAGGCGGCGGGGATCAGCCGGGTGCAGTTTTCCATCAACGGTTCGGCAAATGTGAAGTTTCGGGATTCCATTTCTCTCGACACCCAGTTTGAGAGAAATCTGGACTATATAGGAGGAGAATAAAATCAGACGGCCGCTGGCATTTTTGACAGGGGGATTCGTACTTGGAGAGGTATTGGCCCTGGGATCGGTGCAGATGGCTGTTCTTCTGGCGGGCTGCCTGTTGGGGGCAGTCTGTCTGGAGTGCAGAAAGAGCAGAAGCCTTTGGATGGGGCTTCTGCTCTTCTGCATTTTTCTCGGATGGGGACGGCTGCGGGCCGCCCGGGCGGAGGGGGAGGCCATGAGAGGGCTGAACCTGGACCGTCAGAAGGAGATTTCTGTCCTGGGGACGGTGAGATCCCTGGAGGAGAAGACCAATGGCTGGGGAGGAGAGCTCTCCTCCTGCCGCCTGGAGGAAGCGGACGGGGGAGAGGAGCTGGGGACAGTTTCCGTATTTTTTGAAGAGAGGCCGGAGGCGGAGCCTGGAGACCGTTTCCGGGTGACGGGAACCTTCAAGATCTATGATCCGGCGTCCAACCCGGGGGAGTTTGACTATCAGGCTTACTATGACTCTAAAAGTATGTTCTGGAAAATGACGGCGGACAGCTGGGAGAAGCTGCCGGGGGGAAATCCCCTCCTGCGGGTTCTGGGAAGGGTGAAGGAGCGGAGTGCGGGGATCCTGGACCGGTGCGGCGGGGCCAACGCCGGGATCTTTAAGGCCATGCTCCTGGGGCTGAAGGGGGATATTCCGGACGAGGTGTACGCCCTCTACCAGGAGAGCGGAATTTCCCACCTGCTGGCCATCAGCGGCCTTCATGTGTCCATGCTGGGAATGGGTCTTCACGGCCTTCTGAGAAAGCTGCGCCTGGGGAAACGGCCGGCGGCGGCTCTGTCCGGCGGCTTTATGGTGCTGTACGGGATCATGACCGGATTTTCGCCGTCCACCCAGAGGGCGGTGATCATGTTTCTGGCGTCCATGGCCGCGGGATGGGTGGGGAAGACCTACGATCTGGCCTCGGCTCTGTCCCTGGCGGGTGCTGTGATTTTGTGGCTGGAGCCTCTGGCTCTGATGCAGGGAGGCGTTCAGCTGTCATTTCTGGCAGTGGGCGGAATCGGAGTGCTGGGGCGTATGCTGGAGAGAGGAAAGGTGTGGGAGGGCCGGGCCGGCCGCCTGCTGCTTTCCGGGCTGGCGGTGCAGCTTGCCACCTATCCGGCGGTGGCCTATCATTTCTTCATCTACCCGCCCTACAGCATTTTCCTCAATCTGCTGGTGATCCCTCTTATGACCTACGCCATGGTATCCGGCCTCCTGTGCCTGGCGGTGGGAGGATTCTGTCCGCCCCTGGGGCGGGTCTGCATCGGCGGCGGATACTATATTCTGGAGTGTTATGAAGCCCTCTGCCGGCTGTGGGGAAGACTGCCGGGAAGCAGTCTGGTGATTGGCCGGCCGGCGCTGTGGCAGATCGCCCTCTATGGGGCAATTCTCATTCTGTTTGCGGCAGCCTGTTCCGAGCTCAGGAGAAAGAAAGCCTGGCTGGCGGGGATCACTGCCGCCCTGTTTTTCCTGCTGTTTCCCCTGCCGGTGCGGGGGATGAGGGTGACGTATCTGGATGTGGGGCAGGGGGACGGGATTGTGGCGGAGACCGGGAACTGCCGCATTCTCATGGACGGCGGCAGCTCCGATGTAAAGCGGCTGGAGGAACAGGTGCTGAGGCCGTTTCTTCAGTCCAGAGGGATCCGCGCCCTGGACTACGCGGCGGTGAGCCACTGCGACAGCGACCACATCAGCGGCTTAAAGGGGCTGCTGGAGAGCGGGGCGGTGAAGATCAGGACTCTGATTCTGCCGGACCTGGGCCGCCAGGATGAGGCCTGGCAGGAGCTGGCGGCCCTGGCGGAGGACAGGGGAACCAGGGTGGTGACCATGAAGGCGGGGGATGAGATCCGGAGGGGAAAGCTGCGGCTGCTCTGCCTGTATCCCGATGAGGGAAAGACGCCGCCGGAGGACAGGAACGACCAGTCCCTGATTCTTCAGCTGAGTTATGGAAATGCAGTGTTTCTGTTTACCGGTGATACGGGAACGGGATGCGAGGAGGAGATGCTGCAGCGGCCGGCGGTCCGGGCGGAACTGGGGAAGACGTCGGTGCTCAAAGTGGCCCACCACGGTTCTGCCTCCTCCACCGGGGAGGAGTTCTTAAAAGCGGTTCAGCCGGTCTGGGGAGTGATCTCCTATGGGGAGGGAAATTCCTACGGCCACCCGGCGCCGGAGACGACGGAGCGTCTGGAAAAGGTGGGGGTCCGTGTCCTGGAGACGGCCAGAGACGGGGCGGTGACCATGACCACCGACGGGAAGAGACTGAAGATCACCTGGTTCCTGCGGGGAAAGAGGGGCCTTGTCTCCCGGGAACATCTGGTGTATAATCCAGATATTGGCCTGTTCCGGACGGAAGGGCAGGAAAGGAAGAAAGATTGTGCAGACGCTGAACAAGGATCTGAAGGACAGAAATTTCCGAAAAGTATATCTGCTGTTCGGGGAAGAGGATTTTCTGAAAAAGAGCTATAAAAACCAGCTGAGGGATGCCATCGCCGGGGAAGACACCATGAACTACAACTACTTTCAGGGAAAAGGCCTGGACGTGAAGGAGATCATCAGCCTGGCGGACACCATGCCATTTTTTGCGGACCGCCGGCTGATTCTGCTGGAGGATACGGGATTTTTCAAAAGCGCCGCCGGGGAAGAGCTGGTGGACTACCTGCCCCAGATGCCGGACAGCACCTGCATGATCTTTGTGGAGTCGGAGGTGGACAAGAGAAACCGTCTCTACAAAAAGGTGAAAGATCTGGGATATGCGGCGGAGCTGTCCAGACAGGACGCGTCCCAGCTGGCCCGCTGGGCGGGAAGGATCCTGGCAAAGGACGGAAAAAAGATCACAGGCAGGACCATGGAACTGTTTCTGGCGTCTGCCGGGGACGACATGGAGAATATCCGCATGGAGCTGGAGAAGCTGATCTGCTATGTGGGGGACCGGGAGGTGGTGACAGATGAGGATGTCCAGGCCATCTGCACGGTCCATGTGACCAGCCGGATCTTTGACATGGTGGGGGCCATTGTGGCGGGAAATACGAGAAAGGCCATGGATCTCTATGAGGATCTCCTCACCTTGAAGGAACCGCCCATGAGGATTCTCTATCTCATCGCCCGCCAGTTCAATCAGATTCTGCAGGTGAAAGAGCTCATGGGGAAGGGAATGGAGCGGTCGGCCATCGCCTCAAAGCTGAAGCTGCAGCCCTTTGTGGTGAGCCGCACCATGCCCCAGGCCAGAGCGTTTACCAGGGAGCAGATTCTGTCCTATGTGGATCTGTGCGTGGAGTCTGAGGAGGCGGTGAAGACCGGCCGGCTTCAGGATCGGCTGGCGGTGGAACTTCTCATCGCGAAAAAATATAGATAAAAAAGCTCCTGTCCGCCACACCTGCGGACAAGAGCTTTTCATTTAATCAGTTCTTTTGTCTATAAATTAAGCCATAGCGTTGACAGCCTTAGCCAGACGGGATACCTTGCGGGAAGCATTGTTCTTGTGGTAAACGCCCTTGGTCTCAGCCTTGTCAATCTCAGCGGTAGCAGCTACTAAATATGCCTGTGCAGCAGCCTTGTCACCGGCAGCGATAGCAGCGTCTACTTTCTTGATAGCAGTTCTCACTTTAGATCTGATAGCTTTATTTCTGGCAGCTTTCGTCTCGTTTACTAAGATTCTCTTCTTAGCGGATTTAATGTTAGCCAATCTGTACACCTCCAATATTCCTATAATCATCTTCGGTTTGCATCGAAACCTGGACACGGACAGTTCAATGTAAACATACTATTGTATTTTATCCAATCTCCCCGGGGATGTCAATACATATTTCTGCTTTTTTTGAGGAAAATAGGAGTAAAAAAGCAAGGAAAACTGAGACTCTGAAAGGAGAGGATGCTATGAGACCGAGAGAGGGGCGGCGGACTGTCCGGAGAACGGGAAAGAAGAGAGAAAAAGGGAAAACATTTGAGGTTCGGACGGATCTGGCTCTGGAAAGCCGGGACGGAGCGGCCGGGCGCGGCGGGGCGGAAAACGGAATCGAGGTCCGGGAGTGGAAGGAGAAAAACGGAGGAATCTCCCTGACTGAGGTAGAGGTAAAAAACGAGAAGGGGGCGAAGGCCATGGGGAAGCCGGTAGGCCTTTATCTCACCCTGGAAACCGGCAGAGCGGGAGATCAGGACGACGGGTTCCGGGAGGATGTGGCGGAGGAGCTGGCCGCCGGACTGCGCCGTCTGGCCTGCCGTGCCCTGAAGCGGAAGGAGGAGGCCGGTTTTCCCGGTATTCATGTGCTGGCGGTGGGGCTGGGAAATCCCTACGTCACGCCGGACTCTCTGGGACCGCGGGTCCTGGGCAATCTGAGAATTTCCAGAAAAATCGCGGAGGACGGGGATTTGCCGGTGGTGAGCGGCATTGTGCCGGGGGTGATGGCCCAGACAGGGATGGAGACGGCAGAGATTTTAAAGGGGATTATCCGGGAGACGAAGCCGGACCTGATCCTGGCGGTGGACGCCCTGGCGGCCAGAAGCATCCGGCGCCTGGGGACAACCATTCAGCTGACGGATACGGGCATACACCCGGGTTCCGGGGTGGGAAACCACCGGAACGGGCTGACGGAGGAGACTCTGGGGATCCCTGTGCTGGCCATCGGCGTTCCCACGGTGGTGGGAGCCGCGGCCGTGGCTCAGGATACGGTGGCCGCTGTGGCGGCCGTTCTGGAACAGGGAAGCAGGACCAGAGGAGTGGGAGCCTGGCTGGAAGGGATGGGAGGGGAAGAACAGTACCATCTGATCCGGGAGGTGCTGGGCCCGGAATTGAGCCAGCTCTATGTGACGCCGCCGGATATAGATGAGACCGTAAAGCTTCTCAGCTTTACCATATCAGAAGGAATCCACCGGGCGTTCTACGGCATATGATAATACCAGGGCCGCAAAAATCTCCGGGCGGGAAGGAGCAGCCGGCAGAGGAGCCGGCGTTTCCTTCTGGACCGGACTGCGGCAAAGAAGGCGTGGGGAGGCAGGTGGTGGGGTGAAAGGCGGGAGAAGAAAGAAGGCCGGCCGGGCAGTCCTCGCGGCGGTTCTGGCTGCGGTGGCGGTTTCCGGGGTCAGGCTGTGGCGGCCGGGAGCCGGAACCGGCGGGAATCTTCCGGAAGGCAGTTATCTGCGGGAACAGGCGGCCCTTGCCTGCTTTTCTTTTCTGTGGGGCGGCCATTATCCGGCGACGGGAGAGGAGATGGACATCTCCCTGACGGAGGGGATTCTGGCGGCTCTGCCGGCCTACCGCCTGGGGAGAGAACGGCTGGAGGCAGAAAGGCGGGCCGCCGGGAAAGATCCGGCCTTCGCTGCTTACCTGGAGAATCAGAAATTTTTCGCGGAGTATGGAGATTTTTCCCTGAAAAATGATGGCTCCGGCGACGCAGCCGGCGGAGCGGCCGGAAGCGGGGACGGCGGCGGAGGGGAGAGGGAGAATTCCGCCGGATACGCCAAGCCGGAAGCGGGCGGGGAGACGGCGGAGGCGGCGGCCCTCTCGGGGATGGACGGACTGCCGGTGACCGGTCAGGTGTACACCTTGAGCCAGCTGGCTGACTATGATTTTCTCATGAAGACCTTTTACAGCGTCCACCCCTCCACCACCGCCGGACGGGAGGATATGAACGCAGAGGAGCTGCTGTCGGAGGACCTGCGTCTGACGGGAGGCAGCGATTCTCCCCAGATTCTCATCTATCACAGCCATTCCCAGGAGACTTATGCGGACTGGGGGCCAAATCAGCCGGAGGCCACGGTGGTGGGAGTGGGGGAGTATCTGACGGAACTTCTCCGGGAAAAGGGATACAACGTGATCCATGACACTTCCGTCTATGATCTGAGAAACGGAACCCTGGACCGGAGCAAGGCCTATACATATGCCCTGGAGGGAATCACCGCCATTTTGCAGGAGAATCCCTCCATCGAGGTGGTGCTGGACCTTCACCGGGACGGAGTGGATGAGAATAACCGGCTGGTGGAGGAGGTGAACGGAAAGCCCACGGCTCAGATCATGTTCTTCAACGGGATGAGTCAGACGCCGGACGGTCCCATCGAGTACCTGCCCAATCCTTATCGGAAGGATAATCTGGCTTTCAGCCTGCAGCTGCAGGTGAAGGCGGCCGCCTATTTTCCAGGCCTTACCAGAAAAATCTATCTGAAGGGACTGCGCTATAACCTCCACGTCCGTCCCAGATCCTCCCTCATCGAGGTGGGAGCCCAGAATAACACCTATGAGGAAGTCAGAAACGCCATGGAGCCGCTGGCAGAACTTTTGGATATGGTGTTGCAAGGAAATTAAAAAAATGGTATGTTATTGTATAGCGCAGACTGCCGGAAAGCCTGACAGAATCAGGCTTCGGCGGTTGCAGAGACGGGCGGCCCTTCCGCCGAACACACCCAATGAAATGAAAGAGGAATATTATTTATGGCAATTGACCAAAGCAAAATCAGAAACTTTTGTATTATCGCCCATATAGACCACGGCAAATCCACCCTGGCGGACCGGATCATCGAGATGACCGGCCTGCTCACCAGCCGGGAGATGCAGGCCCAGGTCCTGGATAATATGGAGCTGGAGCGGGAGCGGGGCATTACCATCAAGTCCCAGGCGGTGCGCACGGTGTACAAGGCGAAGGACGGGGAGGAGTATATCTTCAATCTGATCGACACTCCCGGCCACGTGGATTTCAACTACGAGGTGTCCAGAAGCCTGGCGGCCTGCGACGGAGCCATTCTGGTGGTGGACGCCGCCCAGGGCATTGAGGCTCAGACTCTGGCCAACGTCTATCTGGCTCTGGATCACGACCTGGACGTGTTTCCCGTGATCAACAAGATCGACCTTCCCAGCGCCGATCCGGACCGGGTGGCGGCGGAGATCGAGGACGTGATCGGACTGGAGGCCCAGGATGCCCCCAGGATTTCCGCGAAGACAGGGCAGAACGTGGAAGAGGTGCTGGAGGCCATTGTCCACAAGATTCCGGCGCCTGAAGGAGATCCCAATGCTCCCCTTCAGGCTCTGATCTTTGACTCCCTGTACGATTCCTACCGGGGTGTCATCGTATTCTGCCGCATTAAGAACGGCACGGTGAAAAAGGGAACCCCCATCAAGATGATGGCCACCGGAGCCACCTTTGAGGTGGTGGAAGTGGGATATTTCGGAGCGGGACAGTTTATCCCCTGCGACGAGCTGGCTGCCGGCATGGTGGGCTATATCACCGCCAGCATCAAAAATGTGCGGGAGACCCGGGTGGGCGATACCATCACCAACCGGGATGATCCCTGCGACAAACCTCTTCCGGGCTACAAGAAGGTGACTCCCATGGTGTACTGCGGCCTGTACCCGGCGGACAGCGCCAAATACCCGGATTTAAGGGACGCTCTGGAGAAGCTGCAGCTCAACGACGCCTCCCTGTTCTTTGAGCCGGAGACCTCTCTGGCCCTGGGATTCGGCTTCCGCTGCGGTTTCCTGGGACTGCTTCACCTGGATATTATCGAGGAGCGTCTGGAGCGGGAGTACAATCTGGATCTGGTGACCACGGCTCCCGGCGTTATCTACCGGGTCCACAAGACCAACGGGGAGATGATCGAGCTGACAAATCCCTCCAACCTGCCTGATCCCTCGGAGATCGAGTATATGGAGGAGCCCATTGTCAGCGCGGAGATCATGGTGACCTCCGAGTATGTGGGAGCCATCATGCAGCTTTGCCAGGAGAGACGGGGAAATTACCTGGGAATGGAGTATATTGAGGGGACGAGAGCCCTTCTCAAGTATGAGCTCCCCTTAAATGAGATCATATACGATTTCTTTGACGCCCTGAAATCCCGGTCCAGAGGCTACGCTTCCTTTGACTATGAGCTGAAGGGATACGAGAGGTCCGACCTGGTGAAGCTGGACATTCTGGTAAACAAGGAGGAAGTGGACGCCCTGTCCTTCATCGTCTATGCCGGTTCCGCCTACGAGAGGGGCAGAAAAATGTGCGAGAAGCTGAAGGAGGAGATTCCCAGACATCTGTTTGAGATCCCCATCCAGGCGGCTGTGGGAGGAAAGATCATCGCCAGAGAGACGGTAAAGGCCATGAGGAAGGACGTGCTGGCCAAGTGCTATGGCGGCGATATTTCACGAAAGAGGAAACTGTTGGAGAAGCAGAAGGAAGGAAAGAAACGCATGCGCCAGATCGGAAATGTGGAGATCCCTCAGAAGGCGTTTATGAGCGTGCTGAAATTGGACGATGAGTGATGAGAAAAAACCCCTGGAACTTTATATTCATATCCCGTTCTGCGAGCGGAAATGCGCCTACTGCGATTTTCTCTCCATGCCTGCCACCCTGGGAGTTCAGCGGCAGTACGTGGAAAAACTGATCGATGAGATTATCGGGGAGAGCGCCGGGATCCAGGGGTATGAGGTGACCAGCGTATTTATCGGCGGGGGAACTCCCTCCATTCTTCCGGGAGAGTACATTCTGGGAATCCTCCAGGCGACGGCGGACTATTTTGATCTGCGGAAAGATGCGGAGATCACCATAGAGATCAATCCCGGAACCCTGGACGAGCACAAGCTGGAGTGCTACCGGGAGGGAGGAGTCAACCGGATCAGCCTGGGGCTTCAGTCCTCCGACGACTGGGAGCTGAAGATTCTGGGCAGGATCCATACATACGACGATTTCCTCCGCTCCTACGAGCAGGTGCGGATGGCGGGATTTTCCAATGTGAATGTGGATCTGATGTCCGCCCTGCCGGGACAGACCCTGGATTCCTGGGAGAAGACGCTGAAGAAGGTGCTGATGCTGCGGCCGGAGCATATTTCCGCTTACAGCCTGATCATTGAGGAGGGAACCCCCTTCTATGAGCGGTACGGAAATGGGCAGAAAGCATTTCCTCCCCTGCCGGACGAGGACACGGAGCGGGAAATGTACCATGTGACCAGAACCAGGATGGAGGAACACGGATACCACCGCTATGAGATCTCCAACTACTGCCGCAGTGGCTTTGAGTGCCGCCACAATCTGGGATACTGGACCGGGGTGGAGTACCTGGGCCTAGGTCTGGGGGCATCTTCCTGCGTCAGCGGCTTCCGGTTTAAAAAGGAGGAGAACCTGAGAACCTACCTGGAGCAGGCGTCGGCGCCGGATTTCCCCTCCTGCCTTTACCGGGAGATCCACAAACTGGATGGGAAAGAACGGATGGAGGAGTTTATGTTCCTGGGACTGCGCCTGACCAAAGGGGTGTCCGGGGCGGAATTTCACCAGCAGTTCGGCCAGAATATGTGGAACGTGTACGGCCAGGTGATTGAAGAGATGAAAAAAAACGGTCTGATTGCGGTGGAGCCTCCCAGGATCCGCCTGACGGAGAGAGGCATGGACTTGAGCAACTATGTGATGAGTCATTTTCTTCTGGATTAGGAGAAAAAAGGGGCAGGGAGACGGCCCGGAGAGGAAACTGCTGGGAATTGGGCGAAAACTCTTGATTCCGGCGGGATCCCGTGATACACTTTCCCACGTAAAAAATAAATAGAAAAGCAGCGTCTGCCACCGGGCGGACGGGAAACGTGCTTGAATATATTCCGCAGGTCTTTGAAGGAATATATGCAGGCACGTTTTGTTTTCAGGAATATTGATTTTTCTGGAGGCAGCCGTCCGGCAGGGGGCTGCCGGGGAGAGGAGAGAAAGTCATGGGAAGATCAAAACTGGGAATCTGTATGTTCTGGAATGTTCTGGGAATGCTGGGGCTGTCGGGAAATATTCTCGCGGATACATTTTTTGTGGCCGACCGGCTGGGAGCGGACGGGCTGGCAGCCTTAAACCTGGCGGTCTCCGTCTTCGGCATGATCAACGGAACCGGCATGATGCTGGGGATAGGAGGCTCTACCCGGTGGGCTATCAGCGCGGCGGCAGGCAGGGAGAGGGAGGGACGGGGGGCCTTTCTCCTGGCCTCTGCCATGGGAGCAGGAGCGGGGCTTTTCCTGGCTGCCGCCGGCACCTTCGGCGCGGAATGGCTGGCCGGAGTCCTCGGAGCGGAAGGGGAGATCCTGCCCCTGTGCGCCTCTTATCTGAAGATTATCCTGCAGTTTTCCCCCCTTTTTATCTGCAATCACGTATTTATCGCCTTTATGCGGGGCAGCGGAAGCCCGGGGATGGCCATGGGAGGGATGATGGCCGCCAGCCTGACCAACATTGTGCTGGACTATCTGTTTATGTATCCCCTGGGCTGGGGAATCCGTGGAGCGGCCTTTGCCACGGCCCTGGCTCCGGCGGCCGGGTTGGCGGTGGCTGCTGTGTGGCTGGCGGGAAACCGGGCATTTTTTTCTCTCAAGGGCGCCGGAGCATTTTTCATTTCCTCTTTCTGGCCGGCGGCTGGAGATCTGATCCGTCTGGGAGGAGCGGCCTTTGTCAATGAAAGCTCCACCGCGGCGGTGATGGCGGTGCTTAACCTGCTGATCTTAGAGAAAGCGGGGAGCGTGGGAGTGGCGGCCTACGGGATTGTGGCCAATCTGGCCCTGGTGACCGCCGCCGTCTTTACCGGGATCTCCCAGGGCTGTCAGCCCCTGATTGCCAGTGCCCACGGAAGGGGGAGGGGAGAGGAAGGGGCGGACATTTACCGGAAGGCAGGGCGCCTGGCCGGCGCTCTGGGCCTGACGGCCGTCCTGGCCGCCTGGTGGTTTGCCCCCGTCCTGACGGCCCTGTTTAACGGCGCCGGAGATCCGGTTCTGCAGCAGACAGCGGAGACGGGCCTGCGGCTGTATTTTATCGGTTTTCTGTTTGTGGGGTGGAATCTGATGACAGCCGCCTTTCTGGGGGCGGTGGAGCGGACGGGGCCGGCTTTTCGGTTCTCCGTTTTCCGGGGCTTTTTGGGAATTGTGGGCGCGGCGCTGGTCCTCTCCCAGATGATGGGCCTGGCGGGAGTCTGGCTGGCGTTCCCGGCGGCGGAGCTGGCCGCCAGGATTCTGGGCCGGCGGTTTATGCCGCTGCCTGGGGATACTGTTTTTCAAATTTCCGGAACAGACGGCGGAGTATGAACACTGCGGTGATAGCAAGAACAACTTCCGCCGTAAACTGAGCGTAGGTCAGTCCGTAGAGCGGGAAGATCATGTTCAGGATGCAGAGGGCAGGGATCTCCAGCACGATTTTCCGCAGCACGGCAAAGACGAAGGAGTACTGTCCCAGACCGACGGACTGGAATACTGCCACCGCCAGGAAGTCGGTGCAGAGGAAGGGCAGAGCCAGACAGAATCCCCGGAGGAACCGGCTGCCGTAGGCGATGATCTCTTCATTCTGCATAAACAGGCGGATCAGACTGCCTGCCGTCAGAGAATAGAAGATGCAGATCGCAAGCATGAAGGAGATGACCACTTTCGCGGCAAACAGTACGGTATGCTTCATTCTCCTGATATTTCCGGACGCGTAGTTGTAGCTGACCAGAGGCATGATTCCCTGGGACAGGCCCTGGGAGACGTAGTTGGGGATGGTATTTAACTTCTGGGCAATTCCCATGGCCGCCACGGCGTTGGGGCCGTAGCCGGCGGTGAAGTTGTTCAGGATCGTCATGCCGGTCACGTTCAGCAGGTTTTGGATGGAAGCGGGAATTCCCACTCCGCACACGCCTTTTACGATATTTTTCCGCAGACAGAACATGCGGGGATTGATGCACACGTAGGTTCTTCCTCTGCGGACAAACAGCAGGACAAAGAAATAGAGGCAGGCCACGCAGTTGGAGAGAAAGGTGGCCAGGCCGGCTCCCGCCGCTCCCATGTGGAAGCCCCAGGGAAGGATGAAAATGGGATCCAGAATCATATTCAGGATACAGCCGCTCATGGTTCCGATGCTGGCGTGAATGGCGCTTCCCTCGGAGCGGACCAGATAAGCCATTACCACATTTAAAATAGAAGGAGTTGCGCCCAGGCAGGTGGTCCAGAGCAGATAGCCCGCCGTGGCGTCTGCGGTCTCCGGAGTGGCTCCGAGAAGGGTCAGAAGCGGAGAGAGAAATACGGTGCACAGCAGGGAGAACAGAAGACCGGCGCCTACAGAGCAGTAAAATCCGAAAGCGGAGCTGCGGGCTACCGTGTCAAAATCCTTCCGTCCCAGGGCCCGGCTCATCATACTGGAGCTTCCCACGCCGAACAGGTTGTTCACCGCGTTGAAAGCCAGCAGTACAGGTGCGGCCAAAGTGACCGCCGAATTTTCAATGGGATTGTTGAGCATTCCCACAAAGTAAGTATCCGCCAGGTTGTAGAGTACCATAACCAGGGAACTGAGAATGGTGGGTACTGCCAGTTTTGCCACCGCCGTTGGGATGGGGGCTTCTTCAAACAGTTTGATTTTGTCATTGTCTTGCATTGGATCTTTTCTCCCCTTTTCATGAATTTTTGTGTAGTTACTTATTATTATAGCGCGGAAAAGGGGAGTTGTACATAGGGGGAGGAGAGGAGAAGACAGAGGGGAAAGGAGTTACTGAAGAAGAAAGACTTCCATGGTCCGGCTGCCGTACATCCGGGTCTCTTCATGGGTATCAAAGAAAATATCCACATGACTGCCCTTGACGCCGCCGCCCCGGTCTTCTGCGGTGTAGATTACCCCGCCGATGAGAACGCGGCTGCCATAGGGGATCACCCGGGGATCCACGGCGATGGTGTGGCCGGAGGTGGCTACAGCTCCTGTGGAAGTATTTCTTCCCCAGCCCTCTGAACAGGTGGAACAGGGACAGTAGGCGGTAGTAGTGAAAGCTCCCAGCGGGCGGAGGGAGGCTGCGGAGGAAGTTGATACCGATCCGCCCTTCTTTTCCAGAACCAGCAGATTGGGAAGACGGGAGCCGTCCGCCTCAGCTTCCGCGATGTAGACGCCGTCGGGAAGGGAGGAGAGGGCGGCGTTCACGGAAAAACCGTAGTTTCCCGTGCCGATGCCCTCTGCCGCCAGATGGGAGAAGGAGTCGCCGGCGATGGCGCTTATGGCGCGGATCACCGATAAGTCGGTTCCGTTTCGGAGAGTCACAGTCACAGACGGCGCCGCCTGGGGATCGTCGGGATTCCAGGCCCAGCCGGAGATGGTGTCTCCGGACACTCCGTCCAGGTGGCCGGTGCAGGCGGCGAAGGAGACCAGACCGCAGGAAAATGCGGAGAGAACAGCAGTTACAAAAAATGTTAATATGAATTTAAACTTCATTGTAATATACCTCGCTATTTTGTAAATATTGTAATAATTTTGTAATAAATAGCTGCAATGGTATATTTTACTACGATTTTTTCATTTGTCAAGTGCCGGGGAGTCGGAAGGGAAGGGGGCCGAAGAGGCCAAAGGGAAGAAGATAAAAAATGGCCGGCCGGGGAAGGAACTCCTCCCGGCCGGAATGAAATATGTATCTGAGTGAGTTTTCCTATGTAAGAAAGGACGGCAGACCAGCCGTTTACGGAACGACGGCGTACACTTCCTGGCTGCGCAGGCCGTGATTTAAGGCCTCCTCATGGGAGCCGTAGAAAATGTCGATCCAGTTACCCTTTACAGAACTGCCCATATCCTCCACGGTGTAGACCGTCCCGTCAATCCACAGCTTCGTTCCCACGGGAAAACGGCTGAGATCCGCGGATATGGTGTGACCCGGGGTGGGAACCGTGCCGGAGTAGGTCAGGTTATGACCGCCGGAGCACTTTCTGCAGTTGCAGTAGCCGCTGGTGGTAAACACCCCCAGGAGTTCTCCCCGTTCTCCGGAAACAGCCTCCGTCTTATCTTCCGCAGGCTCCTCTTCCTGTCCGGAAGCTTCCTCCTGAATCAGAATGCCGGGGCCTGCCGCCTCATTGTCGGCTTCCGACGCCATCGCCGGGAAAGCCAGGCAGGCGGAGAAAAGGGCCGCAGCCGCTGTCATACGCAGGTATCTGTGCAATACATTCATAGAATACTCCTTACAATTTTTCCAATGATCTCCATCGGCAGAGGCCGGGAGAAAAAATTTTCACAAATTGTTACAAGTGTTAGAACCTTTTTCTATTATATTACAAAATTGTTAAAAGTCAATAAAAAAGACGGAAACGATAATTTACGATACCTATTGAAATTTAGATTTTAGGATTTTATAATAACATCAGTTTTCCAAAATATGGTGACATAATGTTTTATAAAGGTTATTTTGGAAACGAAATTTCATCAAAGAGGGAGGAAGGAGAATGAAAGAGAAGGCAGAAAGGGGACGTAGCCGGCGCCGTCGTTCTTTGAAACGTCTGGGAAAAAGAAACGTAAAACAGCTGCTGTCAGTGGTTCTGTGTGCCAGTATGGTGGGCACAGGAAATGCTGGAGGCATGCTGACTGTGCTTGCGCAGGAGGAGGGACAGGTTTTTCACTTGTCAGGTGATAATTTGGCCCGTGCGATTACGGATGCTGCAGAGGATGAAAGCGCAAAATACCTGGGTTATGAGTTTTCAGGGGCTGAAAAAGAAAATTATGAAGAATTGTTT